>Ga0326513_10001484_pt1 | contig 18344 bp, 17 predicted proteins | sample 2_2465_0518_D_FD_203654 | JGI IMG/M metagenome (GOLD analysis project Ga0326513, IMG submission 203654) | Bovine rumen microbial communities from UC Davis, California, United States - 2_2465_0518 | ecosystem: Host-associated > Mammals > Digestive system > Stomach > Rumen | place: USA... | reverse complement strand
CATTGTGAAGGAATGGTGCGTATCGAGGATCTTGACGATGACTACTACGAGTTCGACGAGAAAAACTACTGTCTCATCGGTCGTCGCCGCCATCACACCTATCAACTTGGTGATGAGCTCCGCATCAAGGTTGCAAAGGCAAATCTCGAGAAGAAACAACTTGACTTTGTGCTTGCTGAGGAAAAAGGAAAGCAGAAGAAATAAGTCAATAATATTTTAAGTGCAGAATGTAATAAAAATTATTGGTGTCCGTTTTTTTCGCGGACACCAATAATTGTTTACACTTACCATGAAAGAAGTATTGCCAACTACTTTATCAGCATCTTTTTCCCATTCTTGATATATAGTCCCTTTTTAGATGCAGAAACCAGACGTCCTTGAAGGTCATATATTGCATCTGACAGAAGGTTATCATTCGTGGAATTAACCTCATTGATACCTGTAGATGCATTTTTATCAGAAGATAGGATGAGCTGGCCAATGATACAGTCACTCCACTCAGAAGCAGCAGAATAAACGGCGATTACATAGTCACCCTGCTCAGTAACGTCAAACTCGAAAGTCTGTTGGTCAATGTTCGCGAAACTGTTTGAAGCTACATTACCGATGTTTACGTTTGGAGTATATGTCTGACTGGCAATACTTGTATTGTCATCGCGCTTCTCAATGTTCAGTTCTACTGCTCCGAAATTTGACATATTCCAGTTGCAGATTTTGTATTTCAGCGTATAGTGACCTGGAGCGAGTGAGAGTGTCGTGCCACCGTCAGAAAGTCCGTACTTGGCCCATCCCTGATGCTCTTTTCCGCCAATATTACGAAAGTAGAGTCCATAGTTCAACCCTCTTGGTGAACCTGTAAATTGCAATACTCTACAGCCCTGTGAATAGCCGTTGCTATAACCAGAACGTTTGTCATTACTGTCAAAGGTCGTCCAACCAGCAGGCAATACTCCTCCTTCTTTGAATTCCGATGAAATGGTGAAATCTGTAGGGTTCTGTAACGTAATTTCTACGCAAGAAGCGCTTGTCTCCCCATCATTATCTGTAGCAACAGCTTTCAAGGTGTGTTTTCCTGCCTTTGAGCCTGTCAGAATAGCCTTATATGGGGCGCTCTCACAAGTGGCTAATAAAGTAGTACCGTCATAGAACTCTACTTTTTCAACAGTACCGTTTGAATCATCGGCTGTGGCCGTAATGGTGAGATCGGGAAATGCAGTCTCTCCATTAGAAGTGAAGCTGATATACTTGCCTGCTGTCTTTGGTGATGTGATACTAACGCTTGGAGAGGTCTTGTTGAGTGAATATTTCTTGCAGAAATTCCATATCTCACTACCTGTATAAACCTGTGTTTCCTTGCAAATCCAGTGGCCTTTACCAGCGAGTTCAAGCAATCTTACCTCAACGCCATCATTGCCTGGCCCCCACACATGGAGCTTAGCGTTGAAATTGTGGTAGTTACTTGTTACCTTTGCCGTTGCAGGGCATCCGTTGTGGTTTACCCACACATTCAGAGCTGGTTTTGCACCGCTGAAATTACATGTACCATCGTCCGTACCATGAATATGCAGGATTGGTATAGGGCGTACATTTGCATTTGCCGATGCGCCACCCATAGGATATCCGCTTACAGGAGCAAAGGCTGCAATAAGGTCAGGAATCTTATTCATAGCATGATATGTGAACATACCACCCATGGAGAAACCGCCGAGATAAACACGATTACGGTCTATTTTATACTGTGTCACCATCTTTTCGATGATAGCCTTAACGAAATTAATGTCACGATCGCCCGAAGTATCCCATGCCCTGTCAATGCCATTAGGAAAGACCACGACGAACTTGGCTGTATCACAAACAGCCTCCATACTTACTTTGTCGTTCTTGAACTCGGTATTCTGCATCCAGTTGGCATCCTGATTGTAGCCGTGGCAGAAGATAAGCAACGGACGGTTCTCGCCAAGATTTGCTGGCGCATACACATTGTACGTACGGTTAGTACCGTTAACTGTTACGTTGTCTGCCTTCATTGGCAGAACAGCTCCCATAAATAATAGGAGGAGTGAGAGAATGGTAATTTTTTTCACGTCAAAAATGATTTAGGTTGCAGAGATCTACAAGAGTTCCTTGTATTTCGATGCACAATGTTATTAATTAATAAGTGGTTGCAAAAATAGTAATAAATCCTGAACCTGCAAAATGTTTTCGCATTTTTTATTTATAAATCCATATTGGTTTTCTCCTTTTCAAACGTATAATTTGTAAAGGAAACCTGTTTAGAGCCTCTATATATGGAATGAGGATTGCGAGTTACAAGGGACTTGTATGGGAGGAAGAAGGGATTGGTCGCCCTTGTTCTATATTTACTGATACGGAGTCTGCTTTTAGTGTTCCGTCACTATGGAAAGTGAGATTCGCAATCATAGATACCCTTGCCTTCGGGTTTTTCTGGTCGAAGACAAAGTTGCCGATGCTATAATACACTGGCATAGAGTCTATTGTGTCTATAGGTTGAAGTATATGTGGATGATGACCTATGACTGCAGAAACACCTGCCTCGGATAGTCGGTGGGCAAGGGCACGCTGACGAATGCTGGGATATGGTTGAAACTCCACACCCCAATGTAATACCACTACAATGTGAGTTTCTGGGTACTTATGATGGAAATCACTGATTTCATCGAGCAGTTCTTTCTCGGTAGGCTGGGCAATTCCCGGCTTATCGTCTATTCTGCACCAATTCTCTATCGTGAGAGTGGTGGCGTTGAACAGAGCCACGCTAATACCATCTTTCTCAATAAGGACAGGCGACATCTGCTCTTTGAAGTTTTTGCCATAACCTAATGGTGTGATTCCTGCCTCTGTGAGATGTTGTGCCGTAGCTTGAAGCCCACGTCTGCCTTGATCGTTGGTATGGTTATTAGCCATTGCTGCGTGTGTTATGCCGACCGCCTTCAAGTCCTTTGCCCAACGAGCATCAGCACGAAAGATGTATTTCTTGTTCACAGGTGAGATAGTGTCGGTAAGAGGACATTCGAGATTCACGACCACGGCATCAGCCTCACGGAATATAGGCGATACTTCCTCGAAGAGATAGCTAATGCCCCTGTGCTCAGCTATGTGGCGAACTCCACGATCGAGTAACACATCGCCTGTGAATAATACCGTAAGTGAAGCCCCCCCAGCCCCAGAGGGGGAGATTGGGTGATGGGTGGTGGGTGCTGGCTGATTGCAACTTGCAAAAAGAAAAACTAACAAACAGCTAATACCCAACACCGAACACCAGCCTTTAACCTTTGTCCTTAGTCCTTTGACTTTAAACGAAGATCTAACATCCTGCACTATAGAAAACCTCCTCATTATGCTTTTGCTTCTTGTCGAGGATAAGAGGTTGCATCCACAACGGACGTGCAGGAGCATCACCCTTTTCAAGCCTCTTCTGCCATTCTTCGTCGGTATAGCGTTGATTAAGTGGATTGACGAACTCATAATAACTGAAAGTAGCACCTCTTGTAAGGAAGATCTTACCGTCGATTACCACAGTAACATAAATGATATCCGCATTACCAGTAGCCTCAGAAAGGATTCCGCTCTTCTTGCAACCAAGCACATTACGGGTAAACACATCAGCAACAAGTGCCACGGAACGATCTGCGCCCTTCACCTCATCCCAGCGACCAAGTTCTGAATCTGGTTCTATGACACTCAGCGTGAACCATTCAAGGGAACTTCCCATATGTCTGATCTCTCCATATTCCTCCTCGCTGAGCATCTTGCCTGCAAGTTCCTTCTTTGAAACCTTTATGCAGAAATCCATATAGTCCTCAAGGGTAGAGGTACGACTTTGCAGAGCCTCAGTCATAAGTCCGTTCTTTGTCAGAAGCGTCTTTGTCAAGTCAAGCATATCCTTCATTTTTTGCCAGAAATCAAGGTTTGGCTCCACATATCCCATACGGATAGGATCAGGGAACTCGCCACCACCACCGCATTCTGCGCAGATAGGTTGCTCGGCATAGAGGATGGCATCGTGTTTCAGCTCTGCCCACGAAGCAAGTGCCGTGTTGAGATTCTTACGCTGCCATGAGTCTGTCTTCATATAGTCGGGATAGTCCTTGTTCGTTTTCTGTAGCTGCACAAGGCATTGCATCCATTTGTTATACATGGATTTATCCCAATCGGCGAACTTCGACATCTTCGCCTTCATCTTCTTCATTTCGTCGGCATAGCCCTTCCAGTTGTCGGCATCCTGATAGTACTCGGCATTGAGTCTGTCGGCAGCATCAACACCGAAAGCAGAGAATACGTGGAGTCCGCGAGGGAATGGCACCTTGGAATTCGCCTTTTCATCGAACATACGGCTAAGCACATATCCGTCAGGAGTATATCTCTGTGGCATGAAATTCATCTTGTTCTCACAATCCTTTGATGGATTCTTCTCGTTCTTCTCTGGAATCTTAGAGGTGATGCGATTGCGAGTCTTGAACAGAGAGGCAAGCTTTGCATTGATATCCTTTTGTGTAGAGGCATCCACCACCTTGTCAAGAGTCATTATCTTTTTGGCGGTGAGATAGTCAGCCACATCAACAACGGCTACGTTATCAGGCTCTCCCATAAGAAAGTCAAGGGTCTTATACACACCAAGTCCCTCCTTTGCCACGTTCTTATCGATATTGTTAAGCAGATATGCCATCATAGCAGCTTGCTTCACAGCCTGTTTCTGTTCACTACAGAAGGTGAAGGTCTGTAGCCACATCATAGCCCTGAAATATCTCTCCGACTGCTGATTACGTGTATAGTGACCGCGAGGCTTGAATAGGTCGTAGTTGAAAAGAATCCCTTTACCCATCATTGGAGACATAGTTGCCGTGTAGCCGAACACATTGGAAATCTCCTGTTCTGCTTTTCCCTTATATGAATCTGGGACTTCAAGATGTTCACCTGTAAGAAGCTCGTTTGCTACGGCAAAGTAAGTGGCATTGAACTCAGCCAAATCCTTTGTCTCTTCATCGGAAGAACTGGATGCTATCTCCATCGCCTTCTTATACATAGCCGTGTTCAACGCACTCATACGAGGTATGAAGCAATGTTTCTCAAGCGATTTTAGTACATACGAGAAATGCATGTGGTATGCCTGAAGAAACACATCTGTGGTGATATAGTTCGGCATCATGTCATACTCATTTTGCTCGTATATATTGAAAAGCTGCTCATTCTTCGTTGGGATGATGGCAAAGTTATGATGTGCCAGATGACTAAGGAACGGCTTATCCACTTCCTCCATTTGGAACATATTAACCGTCATGGCTGGATTTGCAAGTTTCAGACCATCCATATCCGTTATCTGCAACTCCTTCAACTCCTTGATACGTGCGTCAATACGCATGATAAAGCCTTTCTCCTCCTTGGAGATACCCGCCTTATTGAAGTCTATCAGCGCGTCGTAGTCGTGCTTTTCCAGATAATCAAAGCAACGGTCGAGATACCATTTCGTCTTTCGGGAGTAGAAAGTGTTGATATCATCTTCCATAAACCATACTCCCTTTAGCGCATAAGGATAATGACGAAGCAATCGCAACTCCATCAATGTCATATCACTTATGTCCATGTTCAAATCAATCTCTCTTGGCAGGAGACTGTCGGTTACAAGGAATGAATGAGGATTGAATTCTACGTTTATTAGTTCTGCTGCCTCTTCTGGCGAACCCTTACGCACCTCGGTGCATGACATCATCAATAGTATAGATGACGCAAAGAGAATTATTTTTTTCATAGGAAAGCGGCCTCTCCCTCCGCCCTCCCCCGTGGGGAGGAATCCGGAAGTCAAAAGGCAATTCTATTTTTTTATTAATTATACATTATTCTTTGACTAATTATCAATCAGGATTTTGGTGCTCCGGCTCCCTCCCTACGGGGGAGGGCGGGGGGAGAGGCTACATATTTTAGTCCGAACCCTTTCAACTGATATAAAACCTCGATGGTATCGCCGTTTTCCTTGCGCTCCCAGGTATGTACCAGATTGGGCATGGAATCGGTTTCGATCTTGAAGTCGATAAGCGGACATCCGACTCTTGAACCTAACCATAGCGGACGGATGAACTGTCCCTTATACAGATGGAAGATGAACAGTCTCTTGTCTTTCTCCGGATGGTATCGCGTAGCCTTGATAGTGCCCACGAGCACTTCGGGTATGCTGTCGCCTGTCATATCGCCACAAGTAAAGCGATATACAGGATAGTCCAATGCCCACGAATCTACCACACTATCACCCTTGAGATGCTCTATACGGTTAGTAGAATCCGTGACAGAAACAAGTCTGAGAATGCCCTCGCCCATAGCACAACGATACTGGCATGTAACAGAATCTATCTGCATCATGCTATACTCGCGTGTTGCCTCTTTCTGCTTATGCCCACAACATATTAGGGTACACAGCAAATATACCGTTATTATCGTCTTAGCTATTAGGCGCATTTTTTTAATTTGCTTGCAAAATTAATAAAATCCCATAAATCCACAAACAAATTCGCCTTTATCTCACTCCATAACTTCAAAAAAGATGAAAGTTGGCAATGAAATAAAGGCGAGAATCGAAATTACAGGTATCAATCTACCTCATAAACGAATTACCACGGCGCACATTCGTGCACCATTTGTTCATCGTGACCTTATCACGAAGAAATTGCTGTGCTTTCCAGATGCTGAGGGGCTTAGACTCAGTCTGTTCTTTTTGTGTATTGTTAAGGTTTTTCATACTAGAATAGTTTTATTAGTCATTCGCAAAAATATGAAATAAAATCCATATTAACGAGAAAAAACTCAACAAATACTCAAAGTTTCCGCTTATTTGCTAAATTCTGCAATGTGTACTTAACATTCTGTACACCTTATGTATATAATAGCAGAAAGTTGAAAGTAGAGGTTAGAAACCTGCAACTTTCAACTTATCTGGTATCAGTCGGACTAGTTTTCACAAGCTATCGCAACTGAGTTTTAGTAAACAAGAAAATTATTTAAAAGCTTAGAAATTATCGTACTAATGTGGACGTCTTGATGGAATCAATCTTTGAGGAATCTGCCATCGCTACGCTGTTGGCTGTGTTGATTGTGATTGAGTCCTTGGTGTGTGAAGCAGCGAACTGCTGTGCGTCCTGAAGAGCCTCGCGCTGGTATGGCATTTGTGCTGCAAGTCCGAGAGATAGGATGATACCTACTACTGCGGCAGCCTTATAGAGTGGGCGTAGGCGACTTTGCATGGTTATTGTGCGTGCCTTTACGTGCTTTGGCTCATCATCGATGAGGGCAAGCATACGCTCGTCAAAGTCGGAGCTGAGGTGTGCTTCTTCCATGCCAGACTGCTCATACATGAACAAGTCGCGATAAGGCAACAGAGTCACCGGCACGTCCTTCTGTGAGAAGAATGTGCGCAAGATACGTTCCTCTTCCAAAGAGGTCTCGCACTTGAAGTAGCGCTCTAAGAGTTGTTCAATGTATTTATAGTCCATTTTTTATATTTTTAGCGGCTCAAAGCCACTTATTTGTTTTGTAGTGAATCATATGTTTTCTTGATGAACTGTCGTGCTCGGAAGATGTTTATCTTCACTTGGTCTTCGCTTATCTGCATGATAGCGGCGATTTCCTTGTACGACTTATCCTCGAAATCTCGCAGTTGCATTGCTGTGCGTTGTTTCTCGGGAAGAGAGTTCATCAAATCGCGAACCATTGCGATGCGTTCCTTTTCCATCATCTGCTCATACGGGGTATGAGCGTTGTGTGTCAGATGTTGGGCGTTGGTGGATAGAGGTTCATCCAAAGAAACTGTGCGATGTATGTCCTGTTTCCTAAGAACATCGAGCGCCATGTTTCGCGCTATTGTCAACGCCCAACCTTCGAGGGATTCTATCTCGTCCCATTGATCGCGTCGGTTCCAGATCTTTATCAGTGTCTCCTGCACAACATCCTCTGCATCCTGCTGGTTGAGCGTGATGCGGAAGGCAAGCCTGAAGAGCTTGTCTTTCATTGGAAGTACGTCGGTCTTGAAACTGATATTCTTCATCTGTGCTCTGTTTTGAAGACTATAATAAAAGGGCAAAAGTTACATTTGCCCTTTATTTTTTAACTTATTTTTACACTTCTACTACAAAAACTCTAATAAAAAGACTTTAGCCTTTCGACTTTTGCCCTTTGACTTTCGCCTTTCTACTTTATACTTTCCCCTTAGTCCTTACTTGCTGATGATAGTGCCGTGATTGCCGTCGATTGCTGTGGCGAGAGTGATGATAACCCTTGAAACGCCTGCATCGACTGCTGCGAGGGCATTCTCTATCTTTGGCAGCATACCGCCAGAGATTGTTCCGTCGGCCTTATAGCGCTCGAAGTCTGCGTGGTTGATGGTTGGAATTACGCTGTCATCATCATCAGGATTGCTGAGCACGCCTTTCTTCTCGAAAGAGTAGATGAGCGTTGTCTCATAGCCTTCAGCTGCAAGAGCCTTGGCTGTCTCAGAGGCCATTGTATCGGCGTTGGTGTTGAGGATATTTCCCTTTCCATCGTGTGTGAGAGGGGCGATGACAGGAACAACGCCCTGCTGTATTAGGCTTGCGAGAGCCTTGCCATCAGCACGATCCACATCGCCAACAAAACCGAAGTCAACCATCTTCTCTTCGCCGTCAACTTCCATCTTCTTCAATGGACGCTTATGTGAACGGATAACATCCATGTCTGCGCCTGTGAGACCAATGGCATTGACATTATTTGCCTGAAGCTTGGCTACAAGGTTCTTGTTTACAAGTCCGCCATAAACCATTGTTACAACCTCAAGCATCTGGGCATCGGTAACGCGGCGACCGCCTACCATAACGCTCTCAATACCGAGAGAGGCTGCTACCTTAGTGGCACGACGACCACCTCCGTGTACGAGAATCTTTGGACCTTCGATCTTGCTGAAGTTATCGAGGAGAGCATCAAGTTGAGCAGCATCCTCAACAACAGCACCTCCTACCTTTACTATAGTGATTTTCTTCATTTTCTTTCTTTTTGCCCTGTGAAAAACTATTCAAGATATGTATAGCCGTAAAGGCCTGCACGATAGTTAGAGATAAATTCCTTACCCTCTTCGAGCGTTATCTTACCTTCCTTGACTGACTTTGCCACCCAGATCTCAAGACGGCGTACAAGGTTCTTTGGTGAATACTGCACGTATTCAAGCACATCGGCAACGGTCTCGCCATCTATTGTCTTGTCTATGTGATAGCCATTGTCGTCAACAGAGATATGAACGGCATTGGTATCTCCGAAGAGATTGTGCATATTACCGAGAATCTCCTGATATGCCCCGACGAGGAACACACCTATATAATAATGCTCACCTTGCTTTATAGGATGCAAAGGAATATAGCTTGTCTGCTGACCGCCATTTACATAGGTAGCCACCTTACCGTCAGAGTCGCAGGTTATATCCTGAATCTGTGCCGAGCGTGTTGGCTGCTCGTCAAGGCGCTGAATAGGCATGATAGGGAAGAGCTGGTCTATGCCCCATGAGTCGGGCATGCTCTGGAAGAGAGAGAAGTTACAGAAATACTTGTCTGCCATCTGCTTGTCAAGACTGCGAAGCTCATCAGGTACGTGTTTCTGATGGTGTGCAAGTTCTGAAACCTCATGTGTTATAGCCCAGTAGAGAGACTCAATCTGCGCACGTGTCTTAAGGTCGATGATACCGTGACGGAAGAGGTCAAGAGCCTCCTCGCGTATATCCTCGGCATCATGCCAGTCCTCAAGCATTGAACGGGTAGATAGTTTGTCCCATATCTCCGTAAGGTCGTGAACAAGCTGATGGTCATTCTCTCCCGGTTGGAAATCCTCCGGCATCTGTGGGGCACTCACGCTTTCAAGCACATCGAGAATAAGGACGGAATGATGTGCGGCAAGAGATCGTCCACCCTCTGATATAAGGGTAGGGTGAGGGATGTTATTCTTGTCGGCTGCATCAACGAAGGTATATACGCAGTCGTTCACATACTCCTGAATAGAGTAGTTTACAGAAGACTCTGAATTACTTGAACGTGTACCGTCATAGTCAACACCAAGTCCGCCACCGCAATCCACGAACTCAATACCGAAGCCCATCTGATGCAACTGCACGTAGTACTGGGCTGCCTCACGAAGAGCCGTTGAGATACGGCGTATCTTGGTAATCTGCGAACCGATATGGAAATGGATGAGCTTCAGACAGTCGCGAAGCCCCATCTTGTCAAGCATCTCAAGTGCGAGAAGAAGCTCTGATGAGTTAAGACCGAACTTAGAGGCATCACCACCGCTCTCCTGCCATTTTCCTGCACCGGAAGAAGCGAGTTTGATACGTATGCCGAGGTTCGGACGCACATTGAGCTTTGCTGCTGTCTCTGCTATGATACGAAGCTCAGGAAGCTTTTCTATGACAAGGAACAGACGCTTACCCATCTTCTGTGCAAGCAAAGCCATCTCGATGAAGTTCTGGTCCTTGTGACCGTTACAGATCACGATAGAGTCAGAATCCATGTGCTGTGCAAGAACGGCATGGAGCTCAGGTTTAGAACCGGCTTCAAGTCCGATGTTGTACTTGGCACCATGCGAGATAATCTCCTCAATGACAGGGCGCATCTGGTTCACCTTGATAGGGAACACGATATAGTGGTCACCCTTGAAGTTATACTCCTTGGTGGCCTTCTCGAAACATGCTGCCGTTGACTGGATACGAGTATCGAGGATGTCAGGGAAACGCAGCAGCAGAGGTGCGGAAATATGGGCAGCAGCCAGTTCATCGACCACTTCCTTCAAATCCACCTGGACGTTATTCTTCTTTGGTGTGACATATACATGACCTTTTTCGTTCACACCGAAGAAGTTAACACCCCAACCTTTGATGTTGTAGATCTCCTTAGAGTCTTCTATCGTCCATTTCTTCATTTCTGTCCAATTAATTCTTTTGCTTTTTCAACAGAGATAGATATCTTTTCCGGACTCTCCATGAGGGTTACGTCCAGAATATGCTTAGCCTTCATATAGAACTGCTCACGATATGCAAGCTGCTCCTTTATAAAGGCGAGGAGTTCATCCTTTGTCTTGTTTGCTATGAGAGGGCGCACCGACCTGCCCATCTGCAAATGGGCGTAGAGCACTTCCGGAGTCGCCTTCAGGTAGATTACGTCTGAGTTGGCATTCATGTAATCCATATTGTCAAAGAAACATGGAGTACCGCCACCGCAACTGATTACTACATCTTCAAACTCTGCCACCTCATGAAGCATATTCCGCTCTATTATGCGGAAACCTTCCTCTCCGCGCTCTTCGAAGATCTGTGATATCTTCTTGCGCATACGGCTCTCAATATACCAGTCGAGGTCATAGAATGGAAGTCCGAGATCCTTGGCAAGCTGCTTGCCGACGGTGGTCTTTCCCGCCCCCATATATCCGATAAGGATTATTCGCTTCATTTCTTGGCTTTTACAGGAGTGTTTACTATTTCCATGCACTCTTCGTATGTAAGTTCGGCAGCACGCTCATGCATAGCCTTTGGCATACGGTAGTTCTTGCCCTTGTAGCAGATGTAAGGACCATAGCGGCCGTTCATCACCTCAAGTTCAGCATCTTCCTCGAAACTCTTCACATGGCGCTGCTTCTCCTGGTCACGACTCTTCTCGATAAGATCAATAGCCTCTTCGCGTGTAATGTTGAGAGGGTCAATGTCCTTAGGGATTGAAACGTACTTGCGGTTATGCTGTACGTATGGTCCGAAACGGCCAGCACCGATTATGATAGGCTCACCTTCGAAATCGTCGAGTGTGCGTGGCAGGCGGAACAGCTCCAATGCCTCTTCGAGTGTGATGGTCTCAAGACTCTTGTCCTTTGGCAACTGTGCGAAGCGAGGCTTGTCCTTGTCCTCTGCACTACCGATCTGTACCACAGGACCGAAACGGCCTATCTTTACAGATACAGGCTTATGGCTCTTTGGGTCTTCACCGAGGACACGCTCGCCTGCCTTATGCTCAGAACGTGAGTTGATGGTCTTCTCCACCTCTGGAGCGAATTTCTTATAGAAGTCCTTGAGCATTTTCGTCCAGTTCTCCTTACCCTCTGCAATATCATCGAATTTCTCCTCGACATTGGCTGTGAAGTTATAGTCCATTATGCCAGGGAAGTATTCCATGAGGAAATCATTTACTACGATACCGATGTCAGTAGGAAGGAGCTTACCCTTCTCCGAGCCAATCATCTCGCTCTTCTTTGAAGCCTTGATATTGTTGCCCTTGAGTGTGTCGATTGTATATTCACGCTCTTCACCCTTCTTGTCACCCTTCTGAACATATTCACGCTGCTGAATGGTAGAGATAGTTGGAGCGTATGTTGATGGACGTCCGATGCCGAGTTCCTCAAGCTTATGTACGAGCGATGCCTCAGTATAGCGGATAGGTCCCATTGATGCACGCTCAAGAGATGTTATCTGAATGCGCTCAAGGGTATCGCCCTCTTTCATTGAAGCTGGCATAGAACCAGTCTCTTCGTTGAGCTTTTCGTTGTCGTCATCACCGTCCGACTCACGATATACCTTGAGGAAACCGTCGAATACTACAACCTCGCCGGTTGCGATAAACTGCTCGTCGGTATCTGAAACGCTGATGTTCACGGTTGTCTTCTCAATCTGGGCGTCTGCCATCTGCGTAGCGGCTGTACGCTTCCAGATAAGTTCATACAGACGGCGCTCCTGAAGTGTACCCTCGATGGAAGTATTTGCCATATATGTAGGGCGGATAGCCTCGTGAGCCTCCTGAGCTCCCTTGGTATGGGTGCTGTAGTTGCGTGGCTTGCTGTATTCCTCGCCATACATGTTTATCACCGTTTCCTTCGATGTGCCGATACATAGCTGTGAGAGGTTCACAGAGTCGGTACGCATATATGTGATATGACCGTTCTCATATAGATGCTGTGCCACCATCATTGTCTGCGATACGGTGAAACCGAGCTTTCTTGCAGCTTCCTGCTGAAGAGTAGAGGTTGTGAAAGGAGGTGCTGGTGTACGTTTGAGAGGCTTCTTGCTTATAGCGTCGATGGTGAACGTAGCCTTGCGACATTTCTCAAGGAATGCAACGGCATCCTCGTGTGTTGTGAAGCGCTTGTCGAGCTCCGCACGTATCTCGCTTGAATTGCCCGCAGCATCCTTTACGGCAAATACTGCGTTGATGCGGAAATAAGGCTCAGACTTGAATGCCTGTATCTCGCGCTCGCGTTCCACTATAAGACGTACAGCCACACTCTGCACACGACCTGCTGAGAGCGATGGCTTCACCTTACGCCAAAGCACAGGAGAGAGGTTGAAACCAACCAAGCGGTCCAATACGCGGCGTGCCTGCTGAGCGTTAGTAAGGTTCATATCCAACTGACGTGGATGCTGAATAGCCTCAAGAATAGCATTCTTCGTAATCTCATGGAACACGATTCGGCTTGTCTTCTTCTCGTCAAGTCCGAGAACCTCGCAAAGGTGCCATGAGATAGCCTCTCCTTCGCGGTCCTCATCGGATGCCAGCCATACCTTCTTTGCGTTCTTAGCATTAGCCTTAAGGTCATTGACCACACGTTTCTTCTCGTCAGGTATTTCATATACCGGCATGAGGGTATCGAGATCAATGCTTATTTCTTTTTTCTTCAGATCGCGGATATGTCCGTAGCTGGACATCACTTTATAGTCCTTGCCAAGGAATTTCTCAATGGTCTTAGCCTTAGCCGGGCTCTCCACAATTACCAAGTTTTCTTGCATAATATTTCTATGTTTGTTCTTTTGAGGCGCAAAAGTAAACAAAAAATTGCGTACACCTTATTATATAGCAATAATTTTAGATATTTTAACAAAAGAAAGGGCTTTAAGGTGAAAACTATTGGTATTTCTTACGTTTTTAGCCTTTTTCTTAGTGAAATGACGAACCAAGTGCTTTCTGTTATCCGTGAATCTTTTTTTTGATATCTAACGCAAAGACACCAAGACGCGGAGATTATTAACCTCCGCGTCTTTGTGTTTTAATAATTATTGACCTCACCCTTCGTGGGCTGAAGGCCCGACACTTAATAGGGCAGTCCGTAAGGGCTGTTATATGAAGGGTGAATACTAAATTGGAGCGCTGTAGGTGCGACACTTATTATAGGTATCGCACTTACAGCGCTCAATCAATCACTCAATCTGTATCAACGGCGCTAACGCACCGCCCTTTTATGTGACGCACCTATGGCGCTCGCAGTCTCTGTGCTGAACGCAAAGCCACAAAGTATTTTCATTTACCACAACACAGAAGCAGCCATCTTGCGGATTGAAGCCACACGTTCGGCAAGTGTAGGGTTATTCTTTGCCTTCTGGTAGTTATACTTCATCTGCAACTGAAGTAGGGTAGTAGCAGGAATATCGAGGGCTGCCTCAAACATCATTGCTGTATCTGTGGTAACAGGGCGGCGTTCATTGAGAATATCGTTAAGTACCTTATATGAAATGCCCATACTCTCAGCCAAAACCTTCTGCTGAATGCCGCGCTCCTCAATCTCGTCTTTTAGCACCTCTCCTGGATGTGTAGGCGTAAAGCCGTATATCATATTTGCCATAGATATGTTTATTTATAGATTTGACAATTCTGTAAGTGTGCAAAGAGTGACAATCGGTTCTTTGCTGATAAGGTCAAGTTTAAACTCAAGCCTATACTGATCATTCACTCTCACAGAATAAGAACCGTCCTTGTCACCACGAAGAGCCTCGAAGTGTAAAGAACGAAAACGGAACAGGTCTTCCATTACGGAAGTGGACTCCAACAAATCGACAGTCTTTCTGTATTTTGAGGCAATCTGTGGTTGGAACCTATGTTTCTTATCAGAACAATGTCCTTTCTCATATAGCTCACGCAAATATTCCTTTTCGAATCTTATCTCCATAAGCACACATTAATTTGTTCGGTGCAAAAGTAATAAATAATATTGAGATAATCCACTAAAATCGTGGAATATATTGTTTCGTTGTGTTTTTTTAACAATAGGCATCCGCTTTTTTGTTATCCGCGGATAGGGGGGTGTGTGTAAAAAATGTTGTACTATTGTACCATTGTACCAAAAATGCCTTGCGCAATACCCCACAAAGTATATATACGAATATCCCCCGTAGCCTTCACAGGGTACGGGGGGATTACTATAATAAATCTAACTCTACTCCCCCACAGCCTTCACAGGGGGCGAGGGAATTTTATTTCCAAGTAAAGCAGCCTGCATAAAAGCAGGCAAGCTATGAAAAACACAAGTTCTTTGCCGCTGCAATATAAGATTTATTTCTAAATGCCCAACATTTCACACAAAAAATGCTTTAGCTTGTTGAACATCGCAAAAAATATTGCTCTGTTCAAGAGCCCAAAGGGCAAAATTGTCGATTTCACGTTATTTATATGTATACTTATATCTTAATTCAGATTCATCGTTACGATTGGAATGTGATATCTGTATTGTATTAATTGTTCCATCTAAATTATATGAATATACTTCATACGTTTTATCGTCAGAATACATATTATCGTTTGATGTGCGTTTAGTTATCTGACCTAAAGCGTTGTATTCATAAGAGAATAGTTTTTGTATATATGATTTGCCATTTTTATCAATATATGTTTCTTTAAGTAAATTGTTATAATTATCAAATTCACGAATTATAGTACCAAATAAAGTTCCATCCTCTAACATGGTTGTAACATATTTTACAGTATTTCCGTAATAGCTGTAATCATCTACATATCCGAAATTGTTTGAAAGGTATGCAATACGTCTGGTTACACGTTTCAACTTACGATCATCTGCATATTCGTATTTATCTACCTCCAATTCAGCTCCATCTTTGTTATATTGAATGATAGTTGAAACAGAGTCCATTTCATTATATGTATAGTGATATGTATATGAGGTTATTCCTTTTTCCTTTTGAACTGTCATACGACCTTTGCTGTCGTATTCATAATAATAATCAGTCTTAATTCTTCCAATTGTAGAATTGAAATATTGACATGTGGATTTGTGCACAAGTAATCCTTGGGAATTATAGTCATACACTTCATACTCTTGTCCGTATTCAGATATTTGACCAAATTTCTTCTCATGCTCGTAAATCTCGATTTTTACCAATTTCGTTTGCTCTTGTGTTGGAACGTCATTATCATCACTATCACCAGAGCAAGATGATATAAAACAAGGGAGTAGAATTATAATAACCAATGACGACCAAAGAAACCTTATATTCATAACTTTGTGTTCTTTAAGGCTTTACAATATCTTGGATTGTTGCTTAGCCTGATTAATAGAAAATAAGTGTATTACAATTTTGCAGATATCAGTATCTAATACAGATTCCGCATAAGGGGAACTTTTACTGTTCACCAGATTGCTCTATATTTTGTTACTTTCTGTTTCTTGTTGTTTTTAATGGTTTATATATGTTTGTTAACACTTTCTGCGTGCAAAAATAATCAAAAATTCTTATTCTTCCAAACATTTTTACAAAAAACATAAAAAAACATCCTCGCAACCCTTTACAGGCTGCGAGGATAATCTTTTATACACCTAAACAACTGGTCACGCCGAGGGTCGTCGCTATGGCGGTAAGAATAGCCGCCAAAGTCTGAAGAATGAATTTCCAAGTTTCCTTTTTCATAGTTTTCTTTTGTTCGAATGCAAAATCAGTCTTACAAAATCGCAAAAATATGGTTCAATTCAAGCATTTGGGAAATATATAAAGTCGTCTTTGCAATATAGGGGAGAAAAAGACAAGAACAAACAAGTATCTGTGAAATTTCATTTCATTCAAAAGAAAATATAAAAAAATTTGGAATTGTCAGAAACAATGTGTATTTTTGCAATTAATAATCTTGCGCTCAATAAGTTTTAATAATGAAAATAATGTTTAATCCATAAAAACTCAAATTATGTCTAATTGGAACAAGCACTACCCACTTCTTACTGGGTATGAAAAATTTACAAATAATGGAAAAGAAGTAGAGTTGAATCTTCTGGATTTCTGGAGGTTCCAGTATTCTAATGTCTGGGATCTTCAAGGTGATATTGCAGAATTTATCGTTGCTAAATCATTAGGAATAGAAGTTCCACACAACAGGAACGGATGGTGTCTCTACGACATTGATTACAAAGATTATCGCATAGAAGTAAAGCAAACATCAGATTGGCATTCATGGAATAGAGACGGTTATGTGCAAAAGTCCCCAAGATTTGGTATAAGTAAGGCTTATTCTATATATCAGGATTCAAAATCGGATTATGAGAGACAAAATGATCTTTATGTTTTTTGTCATCTCAAAGGCAATGATGCAAAATCAGCAAATCCGATGAATCTTTCAGCTTGGGATTTCTATGTTATACCAACGAAACTTATTAACGACAGATGTGGCAACTCTAAAACTATTTCTTTCTCAAGAGTTAGAAATTTTGCAGGCCCTGTTTCCTACAACGAATTACATAACAAAATAGATGCAGTTATTAAAGAAAATTACGAAAACAAATAGGTTGAAGCATTTGTTTATGATCCACTTCTAGTTTTTTTGTGCGAGATTACAAAAATAATAATTGTATCGTAATCGCGCTTATTACAAACCATTTGCCTTAATGATCTTCTGTATTTCCTTGTCGGTTATGGATTCTCTCTCTGATTTGTCGTAAACGTACAACAAACCAATCTCTGTGCTCTCTACATCAACAATGGCTGTAAGAGTAATGACTCTTGCACCTCCACTTTTACCTTTACCCTTTGAGGCTATGCTCATTCGTACTTTCCGCAATCCATGACCTAATTGTGCTCCTTCATTCGGATTCTCCTGTAATTCTTGTAGGAAAGTCACGAAATCACTCTTAAGCGACTTGTATTTCTTTGCAAGTCTCTTAAGTTCCTTTTCAAACTGCGGATATGTAACGATCTTATAGTTCATCAAGCAAACTTTCGACAGGACGTCCCTTTAGTTTACCAGCCTTAATGAGCTTAACATTATCGCACATCTCCTGAATATCGTTCAGATACTCACTATGCGGTTTCTCTGAAACCATTCCAACCGACTCGTTTTCGGCAATAGTCTTTTCTGCAACCAAGTGTTTGATAGTATTGATTGCCTTTCGCAAATAAGTCTCATCATCTGCGATGTAACTAAGTTGCCTTAATAACTCGGCATTAAGTTGTAGTGTTGTCATAGTCAAATGTTTTTAGGGAGCAAATATAAGCATTTTCTTTTTTAATGCAAATAAAAATGAGTGGAAATTTGTAAAAACACACCTATTTTCCATGAATTATGCCAAATCAGCCT
>Ga0326513_10001483_pt1 | contig 18349 bp, 16 predicted proteins | sample 2_2465_0518_D_FD_203654 | JGI IMG/M metagenome (GOLD analysis project Ga0326513, IMG submission 203654) | Bovine rumen microbial communities from UC Davis, California, United States - 2_2465_0518 | ecosystem: Host-associated > Mammals > Digestive system > Stomach > Rumen | place: USA... | reverse complement strand
ACTTAGCTTTGTCTTTCTACCAATAGCAATTTCAGCAGTTAATAGAGCAAAACCAAATGTTACTGCTAAGATTAAATAAACCAGTAGAAAGATACCACCACCGTATTGAGCAGCAAGGTATGGGAAACGCCATAGGTTACCTAAACCAACTGCACTACCGGCTGCCGCAAAGACAAATCCTAGACCACCGGAAAAACTTCCTCTTTTTTTGTCCATAATGTGGCACCTCATTTCAAATTATCCACTATATGATACCACAATTCCTAGTGCTTTACAATGAATATTTCATATTATGTGGAGTTTGTAAATAATTAACAGTGTAAAACTGTTTCTATTGTGAAAAAGCAACTGTAAGTATTTTACTTTTACTTGCAGTTGCCTTATTTTGGGTTAAATTTTCTTTTAAACCGGTTGTGTATTCTTATTATAGAGAATAGGAATTTTTTTGTGGGAAATGATAAGCAGAAAAATCTGCTATACAGGTTAAACTTTAGGGAAGTTACTTTTGTGATTTTGTTATTGTGAGAGAATTCACTCATTTTGCCGATAATTTGGCTTTTGTCAATAACCTCTTTTTGAAATTCATTGTCACCACACATAGTAACTTTACTGCCTTTAATTTTGAGAATTCTGTGAAGTACAAGCTGGTTTGTGTTTCTCCTAAAGAGAACAACATCATATTTCTTTAGCTTAGTTGGAAAGGTAATATATACTGAGTCTTTGTGGTCAATTAGTAGTGGGTACATACTTGTGCCATGTACCGGTGCTGAATAAAACCCATATTTTGCAATAATATCTTCAGGTTTATTCATCAAGCAGTCCAGCCTTTTTTATAGTTGCTAAAAATTCATCAAGGTCATTTTTTGCAGTTTCTTCGTCAATATCGTACTTATCAAGTAGGCTTTTAATGATGAAATCATAGGTAACATCATTTTGCATAACATTCCACACAAATTCACCGGTAGAGTTCATTTTTATAAATGTATTGTCGTAATCAGCCATTTCATCTGTGGCAACTGCAACAATTTTGTCTGCAAATTTTCTTAAAATAAAACCGTTCTTAATTTTCATTTTCTTCTCCTATAGCACTAAGTGCAGTATAACAAGCATCATCATTCATATTGCATTTTAACAAAAATATAGGTGTGTTCTTGGTTAGTTTTTCTATAAAGTCCATTGCTTTGATTTTACCCATAGAATTTTTTGGAAAATCACAGGCATTAAGTAGTGGGAAAAGGGACTTTTCTTTCGGTAAAGGTTCAACTGAATTTTCCTTTGCTCTTTGCAAAAAGAAAATTCCACCAAGTTCACAAGAAGTGTTTTCACCTAAATTTTCTTTACCTTGCCATGGACATCCAAACACAATAGGCTTATCCTCTATAAATCTTATAAAAGGCTTATCACCGTTAATTATTTTTACGTTATCACCTAAACATTTTTTCCATAGCATAATGTGAGTAGTTTTTCCTGTACCGGACTTTGCAGTAAAAATATAGGCTTTACCACTATATTCTATTGCTACACTGTGAAACAATACTCCATTATAATTGTTGAAAATTTCTTTACTGATATTTCTTAAAGTAGCTGAGGACTCATACAGAAAATCAGGAAAGTTAGGAGCAATTTTCTTTTCATTTATAATGTCATTTTCGGTAACAGTAACTGTAAAGTCAAAGTTATTTTCATTAGTTTCGTAATCCCTTAGTAAGGCAGATAAATACTGGCTTTTAGGGTTAATTTTTATATTAATATTTGCAATTTTATATATAGGCATTTTTCCACCAAAAAAGGGGACTTAACAGTCCCCAAGAAATTATTATATTAAATCATCAAACCAGCTTACATAAGCATTATCTCTTGCAGAGTCTTCTGCAATTGGGTCATCCGGTGATGGTGTTGATGTTGTGATTACATCATCGTTATTAATTTCTTCAATCTCAATTTCAATCTTGCTATAAACTTCTTTCATTATTTAAAAAGTCCTTTCTTATGGTTTTACAACTATATCAAAATATCCATCAGGATCAGTAGTTAAAGTTGGTTTCGTTGTAGTAGTAGGTAGTATTATTGTTGATGGTTTTGTTGTAGTTTCATCTTGTCCTTTACTTGGGAAAGATGAAATCATCTTAACTGAATACTTCTGTATCATTGTTGCATCAGCAACTGTTACTTTACCATCTTTATTTACATCAGCTAAAGTAAGTTCTTCAGCTGAGAAATCTTCATTGTTTACAATTTTGTGTTGAATGTAAACTGCATCTTTTACATTGATTTTGCCATCTTTGTTTACATCACCAATTCGGTAGTTGCTTGTAACTTTAGCATCATTATTACCGGAATATGCCGATACAACGCCGATTGAAGTAATAGCCATTGACAGCAAAATAACTAAACTAATTATTTTTTTCATATCTATTCTCCAATTATTCTAATGTAAAGAAGTCAACTTCTCTTTCTACTTCACTATCACTTTGTGGTGTAGTTGGTTTAGTAGGCTTTTTGTTTGTGTTGTTTTTGTTAGTTGTTGTAGTTTCTGTTTTGCTCTTTTTGTTTGATTTTTTAGAGCTTTTAGAACTTTTTGAACTACTTGACTTGCTACTGCTTGAGTTGTTCTTGTTAACAGAACTACTGTTATTGGATTTGGAAGTAGAGTTACTCAGGGTATCTTTATTACTGTTATTTGTGTTACTACTTACACTTGAGTTTTCCTCATCAGAATTGCTACTTGTGGAAAACTTCCGGGAATTTTCTGTAGTATCTTTGTTTTTACTTTCTTTCGTATTATTTGTTGTGGTAGTAATGACGGTTGTGTCATTTTTACCTGATGAAACGATAGCATTGTCCTTTTTAGAACAACCACTAAAAATAAATATCAAAAGTGAAAAACATAATACAACAATAAAAAACCTAGTTTTTCTTGTGTTTTTCATAGAGTCTATCCTTATAATAATATATAAATCTAATAGTAAACCTACTACGGAACTATATATTAACATATAAAGAATAACAAAACAACAACAAATAACTAGGTTTTTTGATAAAAACGATAATTTTTCTTGTTTTTATTCTTTTTTATGAACATTTTTAAACTTGTGATTGTAAATAAGCATTTGTAAATTCTGCCCAACTATAATTAGCCATATATTCACCTTGATAAAGGTTAAGTGCAGCAGCCTTGCCCTCATAGAATTCATACACATCACAAAGTACCTTGGTTGTATCAATAGCAGTATGATTTCTGCTTCTTATTAATATATCTTCAACACCATAGTCTTTAAGTGTATGTCTAAGTGAAGAAATAATTGTTGGTACACTTTTTACTTTATTGTCATCTTCCCACAAAGTTATTGCAATCTCAACATTAGTAACGGAAGCACCTTTCTTATCAACTAATTGTGCAAGAAGCTCCTTAGCCTTTAACCTTTTCCAATGAATAGGCTTTTTATCAACAAAAACATCAAAGTTGCCAAAGGTTTTGATTTCCACCTTTTTCTCAGTAGGAATATCCCCAATATTAGAAAACATAAGGCTAAGTTGTTCCAGGGAATTTCTGATTTTTTCCGGTGTAATAGGTTTTAACAGATACCCAACTGCATTTACACCGAAAGCATCAATAGCTCTGTCTGAATAAGCAGTACAGAAAAGTATCTTTGTTTTAGGTTTTAATTTTTTAATTTCTTTTGCCACATCAATGCCGTTGCCACCCCTTAACCTAATGTCAAGAAATGCATAGTCAAGGGGTTTGTTTCCTAGAGACTTTACAAATCCTATAGCATCTTCCGATTCTTCAAAACCTTTTATAATGTCGTTTTCATCAAAAACTTTTTCTAAGCTGTCTGTCAATGCCCATAGCATTAATTCTTCATCATCTAATGCCAATATATTCATCAATTTTCGCCTCGTCTATCTTTTTAGGAATTGTGATTGTTACAGTAGTGCCAACATTAACTTCACTTTTAATGTTAACAGTACCACCAACCATTATCTCGATTCTTTCAGTAACACTGGAAATACCAATGTGGGATTTTTTGTCATCATTTTCTAATTCCGATTTGTTATATTCAAACCCAACACCATTGTCTTTTACTTCAAGCACTACATTGTCACCATCACTAAAGGTAGAAATCTTAATTGTACCTCCACCTTTCTTGTTGCCAACACCATGCTTTACTGCATTTTCTACAATTGGTTGAAGTGTCAGTACAGGTAGGTAGAAGTTCATTTCTTTTATGTCATATTCAATATTCAGTTTTTTGCCGAACCTTAATTTTTCTAGGTCAAGATAGTATTTTACATTCTTAATTTCTTCAAAAAATATAATATAGTTTTTGCTAAGACCGGTATCTATATTACTTCTTAAGTAATTAGAAAAATTATCCATAGCCTCATCAGCTTTTTCAGGATCTTTTCTGTAAAGAATTCTAATTGTAGAAAGTGTATTGTATAGGAAATGAGGCTTTAGCTGATTTAAGATAACTTGTGTTTTAGCCTCTTTCACCATTTTCTCTTGTTCTTTTTCTTCCTTAATCAGTATGTAAATCTTTTTGTTTAACTTAGTAACACTAATATAAAAACTTGCTAAAAACATAATAGAACAGTTGAAAAGGTCACGCCAAAAAATTTCAGTAGGAGCAAGATAAGCCTCACCAACAAGTGCAACTGTAAAAGTAAGTATAAGAAACAGTAAGGTGTCTGTAGGGTAACTGTCAAAGATTGCACCGGTAATCAGTAGTGCAGCACATAACAGTACACTAATATCGTTCCTCTGAACAATAGTATCATAAAAAATAGCAAGTCCTACAAATGTAACTGAAAATGTGGTAGTTAGTATTTTGGAGTATGTAAGAAGATTTTTGCCGTTTTTTAATGCTCTTTTGGTACAGAAATCAACAGCTAAAAGTATACATATGCCAATAAGGAAAGGTACTATATTTATTAAGGTATAGTTTAGTAACATACTTCTCACTATCATTATATAAATAAGAAGCAATGCACCACCTTTGGTATAGTACTTTAAGGATTGTAAATTACCGGATGCTAAAATATTATCAAAACGATTTATATTTTCATCTTTATATTTTCTTAAAAAAATGGAATTTATTTTATTTGCAATATTGTTCATAAATTATATTCTTTCTATAATAAAATTTTATTAAATCTAACTATAGTATTATACAATATTTTTTTAAAAAAAACAACTTCTTGATTAAAACAATAGGATTTGTTGGTGTTTTGTTGTACTAAGTATGTTAAAATCTCTCTGTTAAAATTATTCTGTAAATTGGAGTGGAATATTTATGAAGTTGAAAAAAGTTTTATCTTTAGCACTTTGTGGTGTAATGCTAAGCACAACTGCAGTAAGTATTATACCAACAATTTCAGCTGAGGAAAGTAGTCTAGAGAGCTATGCTACTTCAAATGATACATATGGCTCAAAAATTGAAAATGGTGGTTTTGAAAAACCTGTAATAACGGTAGGATGGGGTGCACAGAAACCTCAAAGTGAAGTTCCTTATTGGTCAACAACGGCTACAGATAATAAAATTGAGATGTTTAAGGAAAATACTGCTATGATAAAAGGTGTCAAGGTTACACCTCCTGAAGGTAGTCAAGCAGCTGAACTAAATGCTGAACAAACAGGTACTCTTTATCAGTATGTTAAAACCAGTGGTGGCAGTCAATATAAATGGAATCTTTATCATCGTGGTCGTACCGGCGATGATACAATGGCACTTGTTATCGGTCCAAAGCAAAAGTATAATCCTAAGAAAACTTCTGCTAATAGCAAAGACCAATTTATGAAAATTGTTGATTGGGCTAAGAATAACATTGCTGAACCAAGAAACAGTAATGCCGAAATAAAAACAAACGATATTCCAACTAAGCTTACTGTGTATTCAAAACCTTTTGATAATAACGGTGACTTTGAAAATTCAACAGACAATAATTTCAGCTTTGAACAAAGTTATATATATTCCGAACGATGGGATGTTTGGATTATGAAAAGTGATAACAAAGAATGGCATCACTATGGTGATGAAACTGATTTACCTGAAGGAGAAAGTCAGTATAACATATATAATGTACCGGAAGAATCAAATGAGTCTATTTTTGGCTTTGTAGCATATGCCACATCAAACGGTAACCTAACTTGTGGTAACTTCCTAGACGGTATTGAGTTTGAACTTTACCACCCTGCAAAGACTCAGTCAAATACCGGTGGTAGTGGTAGTGTAGAATATACTTTTGACGGAACTACAACAAAGACCGATTTTAGGGCAGAACAGTCTGTTGATACAATGGTAGATGATGAGTCCACAGTTAAGGTAACTGCTATTCCTGACTTTGCAAAGGACTCTAGTGGTACTTATAAGAAAGACAAAGACGGTAATTATATCCAAAATAATTTCCTTGGTGCATATGTTACTTATAACGGTGAAAGCCATTATATAGATAAAGATGATAGCCGTTGGACAAAGGTAACAAAGCATAATGATGAACTAAACCAAGATTATGATACCTATGAATACACAGTTAGTGGTGTTTCCGGTAGAGTAATTGTTGACCTATATTATTCTGAAATCTATACAGTAACTTTCCTTGAAAATGGTGGTAAAAAGTATGATGCTACCACAAGAGGTACAAGAGAAGGTGTAGAAGTATCAGAAGACAGTAATAATGTTGTAAGATTTAATAGTGTTACATCAGGTAAATATGTTTCAGAAACTTGTCAGTGGTGGAATCCTGAAGATACAAACGGTAGATTTTATGGTTGGGAACTTCTTGATTATAAGGACGCTAACGGTAATCCTGTAATCTTTGACAGAGATACAACTATTACATATACATATTCAGGTGGTAGTACAGATGGCCTATGCTTTACTATTAAAGATACTAAGGGTCATGAAGTAACTACTATGAAAGCAGTTGACGGTATAACATTCCTAGCAAGATGGCAACCTCATGTTAAGATTGTTCCTCAAATTGAAAATAGTGACGGTACATATACTGACTCAAATGTAGGTGGTACAGTTTCTATTGAAAAAACCGATGAAGTGTATGATTATTCTGAAAACACAGACGGTAGCTTTGAATATTATTCTTATATGAACAGAGACTTCAATGTTACTGCTACTGCTAAATCCGGTTATGTGTTCTTAGGTTGGTATGATGAAGACGGTAACTTATTAACACTTAGTGAAAACCATAAGTCTCAGATTACTAATATCGGTAAAACAGAATATGCCAGATTTAAGTACAATAGCTATAATGTTCGTTTCCATATAAATGACAAAGATACAGTTTCTACCGAGGGAAATGCTCTTGCCGATGTAATCAGTGACCGTATCTATAGCCCATCATATGTTGAGGGTGACAAAAAACTAAATAATGATAACACTATCAGTTATTTCTATGACATTCCAAAGACAACAAAGAATGGTCAGCAGACATATAAAGTGTTTAAGGGTTGGTACTTAAACAAAGATAATAATGATGACTCTAAGCCAATAGTATGGGATAAAACAAAGTTTGATATTGAAACCGATGTTTATGCCCATTGGATTGACAGAGGTACAGTTGCTAAGGATAGCTCAGATACTAAACAAACAGGATCATCTTCATATATTGGTTTTGACTTGTTTGGTGTTCAGCTAAGAAGTGCTGAGAATGACCCTAACTACCCTGACGGTACAGGTTCAATTCATGCATATGCAACCAAAGGCTTAAGATTTGTAACTTCACTAAGTGAAGATTTACTAAAAAAAATCAATGCACTGGATAGCAAAACAACCCCAAGTTACGGTTATGTACTTGCTAAGACTGCTACTGCAAATACATATGCTAAGGGTAAAAATGATTACGAGCTACAGTACAAGGACAGTAATGTAAACGGTGTTAACACTACAACATCTTACGAATATGTTCAGAATGTTGACTGTACAAGTAAGAAAACTAACTCTGCAAGTAAAATTACTCTAGACCATTTCAATGCTATTCAATATAGAATTTTCTCATTAGTAGTAACATATGACCATCCAAATCAGGAATATGTTATAACTGCAATTAAGCAACCTGTTGTTGCTCGTTCATACATTCGTTATACTGATGCAAATGGTCTACTAAGAACTTATTACAATGACTATAGTGGTACTTCAACATATAAGGGTTGTAGCACAAGCTATAGCAAAGTAAAAGACTTTATCCAAGATAACTACCAAAAAATTGATAAATAAAAACCACTCAAATGGAAGAAAGCTAACCCTCCCCGGTTAGTTTTCTTTCTTTTGTAAAGGTTATTGAATAACAAATGTGGGTATGATAAAATATTAAAAGATAAATTAAGGAAGTGAGAAAATGAAGAAAATTGTTGTGGGAATTTTGGCTCATGTTGACTCAGGAAAAACAACACTTTCTGAGGCTTTGTTATATCAATCAGGCAACATAAGCAAAATCGGCAGAGTTGACAACAGAGATTCTTTTTTAGATACATTTTCTCTTGAAAGAGCAAGAGGCATTACAATCTTTTCTAAACAAGCAGTACTAAATTATAAGGATACACAGTTTACCTTAATTGATACTCCCGGACATGTGGACTTTTCTGCTGAAACTGAGAGAACTTTACAAGTTCTTGACTATGCAATTCTTGTAGTCAGTGGTACTGAGGGTGTGCAAAGTCACACAAAAACATTGTGGAAACTTCTTGCTAAATATAATGTGCCTTGCTTTATTTTTGTTAATAAAATGGACCTTGATGGTGCTAATAAGGGAATAGCAATGGCTAAGTTAAAGTCAAAGCTAAGTGATAATTGTGTTGACTTTGATACTGTAGATACTGATGAATTTTATGAAAATATTGCACTATGTGATGAAGATTTATTGGTTAAATATGAAGAGGGTAACTTACAAAAATCCCATATAGTAAAGGCAATTAAAGATAGAAAGATTTTCCCTTGTATGTTTGGAGCAGCACTAAAGCTAAATGGTACTGAGGAATTTTTAGATTGTATTTATAATTATTCCGAAATGAATAGCTATGGTGATGAATTTGCAGGTAAAGTATATAAAATCTCTGAGGATAAAGGTCAAAGGTTAACCTATCTAAAGGTAACAGGTGGCACATTAAAGGTAAAAGAAATTTTGCAAAGTCCTAAGAATAAAGAACAAGAAAAGGTACAGCAGATTAGGATTTATTCCGGTGAAAAGTTTACTGCTATACAAGAGGCTACTGCCGGTACAATTTGTGCAATAACAGGAATTACCTTTACTTCTTCAGGTGACGGTTTAGGTGTTGAAAACAATTCAAGCTTACCGGTATTAGAACCGGTACTTACATACAAAATCAACTTGCCAAGTGAAGTTGATGCCCATACTGCATTGCAAAAAATGAAAATACTTGAAAATGAAGACCCTCAGCTAAAGGTAGAATGGAATAGTAGGTTAGGTGAAATTCAAGTAAAATTAATGGGTGATATTCAGCTTGAAGTGTTGCAGTCCATTATTTCAGAAAGATTTGGCTTTGATGTAACATTTGGTCAAGGAAATATTATCTATAAAGAAACAATAGAAAATACTGTTGAGGGTGTAGGTCACTTTGAACCGTTACGCCATTATGCAGAAGTGCATTTACTTTTAGAGCCAACAAAGAGAGACAGTGGTTTAACCTTTGCAACAGATTGTAAAGAAGATTTGCTTGATAAAAACTGGCAAAGGCTTATCCTTACTCATTTGTACGAGAAAACTCATATAGGTGTGCTGACAGGTTCACCTATCACAGATATGAAAATCACTTTAGTTTCAGGTAAAGCCCACCCAAAACATACCGAGGGTGGTGACTTTAGACAAGCCACTTATAGAGCTGTAAGGCAAGGTTTAAGAGAGGCAAAAAGTATTTTGCTGGAACCGATTTATGAATTCACATTAGAAGTGCCAACAGAAAATGTAGGCAAGGCTATGGCAGATATTCAGTATATGAGTGGTTCATTTAACCCACCTGAGCTTGAGGGTGACTTTTCTATAATTACAGGTACTGCACCTGTATCCACAATGCATGATTACACTAAGGATGTTATTCAATATACACATGGTAAAGGTAAATTGGTGTGTAATCTAAAGGGTTACGAACCTTGCCACAACAGTGAAGAGGTTATTGAAAGTATAGGTTATGATTGTGACGGTGATGTTGACAACACTTGTGACTCAGTATTTTGTTCTAAGGGTGCCGGTTATAATGTTAAGTGGGATAAGGTTAAGTCCCAAATGCACCTAACTAGTGTATTATCTCAGCCTAAAGTGACAGAAACTATTGCTGAAAAGAAAAGGTCATTTACTAACTATAAAGGTAAAGAAGATTTGTTTGCACTTGATAATGAGTTGATGCAAATTTTTGAGCAAACTTACGGACCTATTAAACAGAAGAAAACAAATGTAGAGAAAAGACATTTTGACTTTACAAAGAAAGACCCTAAGCATAAACCGTCAAAAGCCCCTAACTATGACTGTAAAGAATATTTGTTAGTTGATGGATATAATGTAATCTTTGCATGGGAAGATTTAAAGGAACTTGCAAAAACCACCATTGATGGTGCAAGAGAAAAATTGCTGAATATTCTCTGTAACTATCAAGGGTACAAAAAATGTGAAGTAATAGTAGTTTTTGATGCTTACAAAGTTAAGGGTGGTGTAGGCGAAGTTGATAAGCTAAATAATATCAACATTGTCTATACCAAAGAGGCAGAAACTGCCGACTCCTATATTGAAAAAGTAACTAAAAAATTAGCCAAGAATAATAGGGTAAAGGTTGTTACTTCTGATGGATTAGAGCAACTTATTATTATGGGTAATGGTTGCCTTAGAGTGTCATCACAAGAATTTTATCAAGAAGTAAAAGAGGCCGAAAACAATATAAGAGAAATAATTTCAAAAACTTTTTAATACTGAAAAAAGCTAACCGTTATGGTTAGCTTTTTTTACTTAATTTTCTATAAAACCGACTAGCCTAATTCTAAACAGAATTCCCTATAAAATCACTTGTAAACACCTTGATGTATCAGCTACCCGTAATATAGCCATTGCATTAAAAAATAAGAAAACCTTGTCCCAAGCAGTAAAGAAGTTTCTACAGTATTTATAGAGAATATGCCAAAATAAATAAAAATTAAGAAATATATGTTGATTTATTTTGCATATTGTAGTAAAATATATTACAAAGTAAATTATTGTTTGGTGGGGTGGTAGAATGAAAAAAGCATTATTGATTACCGGTGGTATTATTTTAGGTATATTTTTAGTTCTATTAATTAGAGCAATAATAACATATTAAAATTTTAAGGGGTTATGTGAGATGGCAGAAAAGAAAAAGAAAATTTCATTCAAAAAGATTATTTCATATGTTGCCGGAGGTATTGTAATTCTAGCATTGCTATTTTTATCTTTTCAGTTAGGTAGTTGTGGTAAAGAAAAAGAACCTACAATTTCAGCATCATATATAAGTGGCAAACTTGAACAGTCAAGTGAGTTAACATCTGCTAAGTTGAAATATACAGGCTTAATAGATTATGATGATAACGGTGTAACATTTATCAATAAGGGAGCTTTTACTATGGTATATAACGCAACAGTAAGAGCAGGTATTGATATGAAAGAAGTAAAAACTAATGTTAATGAAAGCAAAAAGGAAATTACTATTACAATTCCTAAAGCTAAAATCCTTGAAGTAAAGATTGACCCTAATTCAATTAGATATTATGACGAGTCATTCTCTTTGTTTAAGTCTGACGAAAAAGAAAGTGCAAACAAAGCACAGACTTTTGCCGAAAAGGATGCTAAAAAAGAAAGTACAAAATCTGGTATCCTAGAAATGGCTGACCAACAGTCCGAAACACTTATTAAAGGTATTCTTCAAGGTTGTGTAAACGGTTATAAACTAAAATGTGTTAAGGCTGAAAGTTAGTAATTAATAAGAAACATAAATGCTCTGATTTTGTCAGAGCATTTTTTATAATAAGTATTATGAAATGTAATATAAAATTTTAAATTTACAAAAGAACTGTCCCATTTTTGGGACAGTGAATGTGGTATTATGTTATTGTAGAAAAGAAAAACTAACTTGTAAAGGAGAATTTTTATGACAAACAAAATAGGTTTTTATTGTGATGATAAAGAAATTAATGAAAATACAGAAACTGTAGAAGTAGAAAAGCCTGAAGTTAAAGCTAGAAAATCCCTTGTTAGTATACGTTTTGAGAAGAATAACAGAGTTCTTTCTTATTACAATGATAAATTCGATTTACATAAAGGTGACATTGTTTTTGTTGATGGCAAGTTAGAAGGTGAAAGAGGCTTTGTTGAAGAAGTGAACTATAACTTCAAGATAAAGCTATCTGACTATAAAAAGGTTGTTGCCTTAGCAGATACTACTGTTAAAGGTGAATTTTTCTTTGCAGGTGACTATTTTATTTCTTTTGATGAGTCAGTTATCCCTTATGAAAAGGTTATAACTTGGCTTAAGCCACTTGTTGTTGAGGATGAAGAAATTGTTGTTTCAAATGAAGATGAAGAAGGCTTTTTATTGGAAAAGGATATTTCAGAGCTGAAAGTACCTTATAATGTTAAGGAAAAAGGTATTGATTATTTCCTTGACGGTAGAGTAATTTATCTTTCAGTTGACGGTGATACAGGCAAGGCTATTGTTGATGGTACAAATATTTATGAAATTGAGTTTACATATAAAAACGGTGAAGTGAGTAACTTTATTTGTGATTGCTACTGTAACTATGCTTGTAAGCATATTGTGGCAGTGATTATGCAGTTGAAAAATATTTTAAAAAATATTGAAGAAAATTATAAGGAAGAATATAGGGACTATTTCTCAGCAGTAACTTCCTATGAACTTTTTAAGGTCACAAGAAGTTATGGCAAAAAAGGTAGTGTTACTTTTAATTAATAGCTTTATTAATTCTATAATAAGTGATACACTAAAATTATTAACTAATAAGTAGGTGACAAAATGTTAAAAGATGGTTTATATGAACAGGTTATAAATGAGTCTTTACAAAAAGATATTGATGAGTCAGTTGATAAATTTTCTGAAATTAAAGAAATAGACAAGGCTGAATCTTCAAAAATTTTGTCACAATATGTTGCTGATATTATCGAAAAAGGACTTAACTATATTAGTGATGAAAACTTAGCTGATAGAGTTTCTTTGATTAACAAGATAGTTTCTGTTATAAAAGAAGAAACGGAAGATGAAGATTTTGATAGTTTTGCAGTTAATAGCAAGGCTGAACAACTTCTATCGGTTTTTGATAAAAAGAATAGTGTAAAATCAATTAATAATAAAGTTAAGACTATAAGACCGGAAACTTCTATTGCACAAAGTTCACTTTTTACCGGTGCAGTTCATGAACCACAAATGTACACAGAACTAAAAAAAGAAATTGTTTCTTCTGATAGAATTGATATGTTGGTGTCATTTGTTAAGTGGAGTGGTCTAAGATTAATTATTAACGAACTAAAGGAATTTACCCAAAATGGTGGGGAATTACGCATAATAACAACTTCATATATGGGTGCAACTGATGTTAAGGCTATTGAAGAACTTAGGAAACTTCCTAATACAAAAATCAAGGTTAGTTACGATACTAAGGTAACAAGACTTCATGCTAAGGCATATGTTTTTTATCGTGATACAGGCTTTACTACTGCCTATGTTGGTTCATCAAACCTTTCAAATGCAGCAATTTCAAGTGGCCTTGAATGGAATGTTAAGGTTACTAAGAAGGACTTGCCTGAGACTATATTAAAAATTGAAGCTACCTTTGAAAGTTATTGGAATTCTAAAGAATTTGAATATTATGTAGAAAGCCAAAAGGAACGATTATCAAGAGCATTAAAGGCAGAAAAACACTTTGATAATAATATAGAGTCTCAGAGTTATACCCTTGATATTTTGCCATATTCATATCAGCAAGAAATTCTGGATAAACTTCAAGCCGAAAGAGAAGTTAAAGGCTATTATCGTAACCTTGTTGTTGCTGCAACAGGTACAGGTAAGACAGTTATTTCTGCCTTTGATTATAGAAATTTTAGAAGAAATAATAAGGGAAAACCTTGTAGATTGTTATTTGTTGCACATAGAGAAGAAATTTTAAAGCAAAGCCTTTATACTTTTAGGGCAGTGCTTAAAGATGCAAATTTTGGTGAATTATTTGTTGGCAAAAATAAACCGGATAGTATTGATAATTTATTTGTTTCGATACAAACCTTTAATTCACAAAAATTCAATGAAGTTACAACAAATGACTTTTATGATTATATAATTGTGGATGAATTCCATCATGCAGCTGCTAAAACATATCAGAAGTTACTTGACTATTATAAACCGACTGTACTGTTGGGATTAACTGCTACACCTGAACGAATGGACGGTAAAAGTATTTTATCCTACTTTGACAACAGAATTGCAGCAGAAATTAGATTGCCGGAGGCTATTGACAGGAAATTACTTTGTCCATTCCAATATTTTGGTGTAACAGATAATGTTGATTTGGATAGTCTAAAATGGTCAGTAGGTGGATATGACAAGAAAGAACTTTCAAAAATTTATACATTTAGTGGTATGGTTGCTAACCGTAGAGCTGATTTAGTTGTAAATTCTCTTATTAAATATGTAACTGATATTAATGATGTAAAAGGTCTTGGGTTCTGTGTTTCTATTGAACATGCAGAATTTATGAGTGACTACTTCAATAAATGTGGTATTCCGGCAATTTTCTTAACCGGTAAATCATCAGATGAAGAGAGAAACTCGGCAAAAGATAAACTTGTAAATGGCGATGTTAAATTTATTTTTGTAGTTGATATTTACAATGAAGGTGTGGATATTACTGAAGTAAATACAGTTTTGTTTTTACGACCTACAGAGTCCCTTACAGTTTTCTTGCAACAGTTAGGTAGAGGACTTCGTTTATCAGAAGATAAGGAATGTCTCACTGTTCTTGATTTTATCGGTCAGGCCAATAAAAAGTATAATTTTGAAGATAAATTTTCTGCTTTATTATCAAACACAACAAGAGGAATAACCAGAGAAATTAAGGATGGCTTTGTTTCAGTTCCTAAGGGTTGCTATATTCAACTTGAGAGAAAAGCAGAAAAGTATATTCTAGACAATATACGCAGTTCATATGGAAATACTGCAGGTCTTGTTGCAAGAATTGCAAGTTTTGAAGAAGATACCGGCAAGACACTGACCTTATCAAATTTCTTGCAATACTACAGATTAGACCCTAGAGCAATTTATAAATATTCAACATTTTCTAGATTGTGTGTTAAAGCCGGAAAATTAGATGATTTTTCTGAACCGGTAGAAGAAGTAATGTCAAAAGCATTTGTAAGGTTTACTTCTATTGACTCTAGAAGATGGATAAAATTCTTAATTGAATTTCTAAACAACATAGATAATATAGATTTTGAAAAATTATCCTCAGTTGATAAACGAATGTTACAAATGTTTTATATTACAGTATGGAGCAAGGCAATTGAAGATTTTAGTGATGAAGAAGTACTAAGTAATTTGTACTCATTGTCTGATAGTCCTATAATGAAAGGTGAACTTATAGAGCTACTGGAATATAAATTCAACAGTATTGATTTTGTGGATGAAACTATTGATTTAGGTTTTGATAGCCCTTTGGATGTTTACTGTACATATTCTCAAAGACAGTTATTAGCCGGTCTTGATTATCTAAACTTTAGTGCAATGAGACAAGGTGTTATTTGGCTAAAAGATAAAGGTATAGATGTATTTTTATTAACATTAAATAAGGCTGATAAGGACTATTCTCCTACAACCATGTATAATGATTATTCTATAAATGAGGAATTGTTCCATTGGCAAAGCCAAAGTACAACTTCAGAAACCTCACCAACAGGTCAAAGGTATATTCATCACAAAGAAAAGGGCAGTAAGGTTTTACTGTTTGTTAGAGAATTTAAGAATGATTCCTTTGGTAATGTGTCGCCATATACATTTCTTGGTGAGGCAACTTATGTCAGTCATACCGGTTCAAAACCAATGAATATTACATGGAGATTAGAAAAACCAATACCTGCAAGGTTCTTAAAGAAAACAAATAAATTGGTGGTATAAATATGGGTAATATAGTAGAAGTAGTTGCAGCTCTAATTTGGAACGGTGAAAAATTTATGATATGTCAGCGACCTGCTAACAAAAAGAGAGGATTATTGTGGGAGTTTGTTGGTGGCAAAGTTGAAAAAGGTGAATCAAAGGAACAAGCCTTAATAAGAGAGTGCAAAGAAGAATTGGATATTGAGATTGAAGTTGACAGCGAATTTATCAGCGTAAAACATACTTATCCTGATATTACTATTAACCTAACTGTCTTTAACTCTAGAATAGTAAGAGGTAGACCTAAACTTCTTGAACATAATGACCTGAAATGGATAACTAAAGATGAAATTTCAAATTACAATTTTTGTCCGGCAGATGTAGTTATATTGAAGAAAATAATAAATCAATAATATAAATGCTCTAACTGTTGAAAAGTTTTTCCGGTTAGAGTATTTTTAGCATAAAAATAAGATGCACATAAAAAGTGCATCCTAAGAAATTAAATTTATAACATCTTAGATTCTTTAATAAAGCCATAAATAAACGGTCATCCGAGGGCTTTTGCATAAATTTGGTTGAATTAGATAAAAGAACAAAATACCCGAAAACCGCATACCTAAGCCGTTTTCAAGGTGTTTTGTTTGGCAGGGACAGAATACTATTAATCTAGCGAAAGTGCCTACCACGCTTGTTGCGCACAAATACGAAAGGAAAGAGGCATCTGCGCTCTCCCTAAAAACAGTCCACAGGACTGTTTTCTTAACGGTCGCCTTCGACTCCTTCTTTTTTTGCAAAATAAAAAGCACATCAAAAGATGTGCTTTCATTTTGGCAGGGGCAGAAGGACTTGAAGCGGAACAGGAGCACATTTGAATATTATTATATAATCACTTTTCTGCTTAAATGCCCTTAAACTGCGGATTGTCATAAAATTAAAGGGAATCAGTAACAGCGCCTAAATCTGTTTGATAAATGATTTTGGTAGAAAAATGGTAGAATTTTTGATTGATGAACGCCCGCTGAATTTGTTATAAAATCGGAGATTCAATTATGAAAACTAAATATCATATTTACCTCACAGGAGAGGAACGCAGAGCCGTTATCAACAGCCTGATTGATTTGAGAAACGATCTCATTTCACGAGGTAAGTACACCGACATCATAGATGAACTCATAATCAAGTTCAATAAAGCTAAAGTCAAGAAAATCAAGATTAAGGAGGTCTGAAAATGGAAATTACATATACAATGCAAGGCGACTATTTGCTGCCGAATTTAACGCTCCCCGAACAGGATAACCGTCCAATCGGCTTATGGGGACAACAACACCTTCGCTATATCAAAAGAAGTCGCCCGATTCTTTATACCAATCTGCTCACAAAATGCAAGCTCAACGAGTATCTTGCCGACATTGATGAACAGGCGCAGAATATGTATGACGAGCTTGTACAGGCTTTCGCAAATGAAGAAGGCTGCACTGAGCAGCTAAAAACTACCAATCAAATGCTGTGGGTTCGTAAGATGAACAATGCAACTCAAAGGGCGAGAGAGGTTGTAAACGAGGAAATAATCTATAACTAACAAGAAGGCTGATGTAGTCCTAACAGGGTTACATCAGCTTGCTTATTTAGGATATTATCTATGTGTATAAGAATAAAATTGTTTTGTGTGAAAAGGTGTTTAAATCCAATGAATGTATTGAAAGGCGTATTGAATTAATGTATAATAAGTATATTGATACTTAAATATCTACTACATTTGACTGTTTTAAGGTTTGATGGATTATGAATAATAATTTTAGTATAGATGAAGCAAAAGATATATATGTAGAAATGGATTTATCGGTTAAAGAAGATGGATTCGATTTTTTATCAGGTATATCAACCGCTTTGGCTAAAGCGGAATCTGAATTACTGGAAACTGAAAAACTCCTTAAGGAAACAAAAGAAACAGTAAAAAAACTAACGCCCGATTGTGACAAACTTGACTATGCATTGGCAGCTTCAAGCGGCGTGCTCTGTGGAGTTATTGACGTGTTTCTGGTAGGAAAGCCGGGTGAGTCACCTCTTGGAAACATTACTGATAAATGGTTCGAGAACAGAACCAAAGATTTTGCTAAGCTTTGCGGTTGGAATTCCAAAGACAATTCTTCTGCTTCATCAGCGATAAAATTCCTTGAGAAGAAGTTTAAGATACCCTATGATCAGCGTGGCGCAGGT
>Ga0326513_10001482_pt1 | contig 18356 bp, 10 predicted proteins | sample 2_2465_0518_D_FD_203654 | JGI IMG/M metagenome (GOLD analysis project Ga0326513, IMG submission 203654) | Bovine rumen microbial communities from UC Davis, California, United States - 2_2465_0518 | ecosystem: Host-associated > Mammals > Digestive system > Stomach > Rumen | place: USA... | reverse complement strand
ACAACTGCACCGATTTCCATTCTCTTTGCAACATAACCTTGGTCATAAAGTTCTGTTACCTGACCTGTTGCAAGACCGATTTGGTTACCATATGATGAGTAACCCTGAGCAGCACCTGTTGTAATCTTTCTTGATGGTAATTTACCATGCATTGTATCCTTGAAAGGAATTGTTGGGTCACCTGAACCGGTAACACGCATTGCTTGATATACATAAGAACGACCACTTAGTGGGTCACGAATTGCACCACCAAGACAAGTAGCAGCACCACCGAATGGTTCAATTTCTGTTGGGTGGTTGTGAGTTTCATTCTTAAACTGTAGTAGCCAGTTTTCTGTTACACCGTCAATAGTAACAGGAACATTAATGGAACAAGCATTGATTTCTTCACTTTCGTCAAGATCAGGGATTTGACCACGCTTTTTAAGTAGTTTCATACCCATAAGTGCCATATCCATTAGGCTAACATTTCTATTTGTGTCCTTACCGTAAACTTCATCTCTTGCATCATAGTATGCCTGTAGGGCATCTTCGATAGCCTTTGAAAGAGCCTTTTTCTCAATTTCAACCTTATCAAGTCTTGTTAAGAAAGTTGTGTGACGACAATGGTCAGACCAGTATGTGTCAATAACTCTTAGTTCAGTAACAGAAGGATCTCTCTTTTCAGTATCACGGAAGTAATCTCTACACCACTTTAGGTCAGCAAGTGTCATTGCAAAGCCCATTGAGTTGTAGTACTTTTCCATTTCTTCATCGTTCCACTTAATGAAGTCAGTAATTCTAGCAACATTTTCAGGAACTTCAACCGGAATATCAAGTGACTCCGGCTTTTCAAGAGAAGCAACTCTACTTTCAACAGGGTTAATCATATATGACTTGATTTTCTCAAATTCTTCGTCAGTAATGTCCCCTTCAAGTGAAACAACTTTAGCTGAGATAACCTGTGGTCTTTCTCCTGCTGTTAGTAGCTGTACACATTGAGATGCTGAGTCTGCTCTCTGATCATATTGACCGGGTAGATACTCCATAGCAAAGATTTTCCAATCCTTATCAACCGGATATTCTTCATCATAAACAATATCCTGATTTGGCTCAGAAAAAACAGTAACCTTTGCCTTAGCAAATTCTTCATCTGTAAGACCTGCAACATCATAACGGTTAGCAAATCTTAGGTTTGTTAAAGAACGAACACCAAGGTTGTGACGCAAATCCCAAAGAATCTGCTTAGCTTCAACATTGAATCCGTCTTTCTTTTCTACGAATATTCTTTTTACTTGTGACATCCCATTGACCTCCATCTGGATAATAATCAATATACCTTTAATATTTTACCATAAAATCACATTTTTAATTTTCAACTGAGGAATTATAAAAAATATATTGTTGTTTTTTATAGTAAATTTTTTGTGAATAAAACTTATCAAATAAATTTGTTATAATATGTAGTAAGTATAGAAAATAATTACATATATAATAGAAACACATAAAAACATTTGCACAAATTATTTTCTTTATTTATTAGAATTATAGTGGTAGTTTTTCCTTGCGAATATGGTTAAACTGTGGTACTATAAATAAGTATAATTATAAGTATATGATTTGTTATTAGAAAGGATGTTGACTATGTGTGGTATTTGTGGTTTTACAGGCCAGATTGTTGACAGAAATGAAACAATTAAAAATATGACAGATGTTATCACTCATCGTGGACCTGACTCTGACGGTCTTTTCCAGGATGATTATATTTCAATGGGCTTCCGTAGATTGTCTATTATTGACCTAGACGGTGGTACTCAGCCTATTTATAATGAGGACAAGTCCCTTGTTATTACTTTTAACGGTGAAATTTATAATTACAAGACTTTGCGTGAACAGCTAATCAAGGCAGGTCATAAGTTCTATACTGATACTGATACAGAAGTTCTTGTTCATGGCTTTGAAGAATGGGGCGAAGAAATGCTACCAAAACTTCGTGGTATGTTTGGTTTCGCTATTTATAACAAGAATGACGGTTCTCTGTTTATTGCAAGAGATTTCTTTGGCATTAAGCCAATGCACTATACATTGATTGACGGTAACTTAGTTTATGGTTCAGAAATTAAGTCAATCCTACAACATCCTGACTTTAAGAAAGAGTTTAACGAAAAGGCTCTTGATTCTTACCTATCATTCCAGTATGTTGTACCACCTGAAACATTCTTTAAGAATGTTTATTGCCTACTACCGGGTCACTATATGTGGTTTAAGGATGGCAAGATTACAACAACAAGATATTTTGAACCAACATTTGAACCTGATGAAACTTTAACAGAAGAAAAAGCAGTTGATGAAATTGCTGATGTATTTGAAGATTCTATCAAGGCTCATAAGATTGCCGATGTTGAAGTTGGTTGTTTCCTATCAAGTGGTGTTGACTCATCATATGTTTCAACTTACTTTGCTGACCAAAAGACATTTACAGTTGGTTTTGACTTTGGCGAAAAGTATAATGAAATTTCTTGGGCTCAAGAACTTTCAAAGGAAATCGGTGTTGAACACCATACAAAGATTATCGGCAGTGAAGAATTTTGGAGCACAGTTCCAAAGGTTCAGTACTATATGGACCAGCCTTTAGCTGACCCAAGCTGTATTGCACTTTACTTTGTATCTAACCTTGCAAGTCAGTATGTAAAGGTTGTACTTTCAGGTGAAGGTGCTGACGAACTGTTTGGTGGTTATACTTGCTACAATGTTCCTCGTTCACTAAAGCCATATAGCATTGTGCCATTCCCTATTCGTAGAGCAATCGGTAAATTAGCAGAAAAATTCCCTAAGGTTAAGGGTAGAGCATACCTAATGCGTGGTGGTAAGCGTCTTGAAGAAAGATTTATCGGTAATGCATTTATGTATGACAAAAAGCAAAAACAGGCTTTACTTAAAAAGCCTGAAATTGCAACAGACCCACAAAACCTATGTAAGCCTTATTATGACAGAGTTAAGGATTATGACGATATTACAAAGATGCAGTACCTTGACATTAACCTTTGGATGACAGGTGATATTCTTCTAAAGGCTGACAGAATGTCAATGGCAAATTCACTTGAACTTAGAGTTCCTTTCCTAGATAAGGAAGTATTTAATGTTGCAAGAACTATTCCTACTCATCTTCGTGTAAACGGTGAAAATACTAAGTATGCAATGCGTAAAGCTGCTCGTAGAAGAATGCCTGAAAAATCTGCTCAGAAGAGAAAGCTGGGCTTCCCTGTACCTACAAGAGTATGGCTAAAGGATGAAAAGTACTATAATGTTGTAAAGAAGGCATTTAAGTCTGATACAGCAGAAAAGTTCTTTAACACAGATATTCTTGTTAGTTGGCTAGACGGTCACTTCCAAGGTAAGGCTGACAACTCAAGAAAAGTTTGGACAGTTTATGTGTTCATAGTATGGTACAATATTTACTTTGGTGATGATGATAAAATCAACACACCTAACCTAGACTAAATAATAACTGCTAGGCAAAGGGCTTTTTGAAGAATTTTGTATTCTTCTTCAAGGTCTGAAAGTGGCAGAGGGTTCTCCCCTTTACCTATTTCAAAAGTGAATCCCGGTTTGTTAAATCGGTGAATAAACCAATCTTTAAACCCACCACCATCTGCTATTGATGGTGGTGTGGATAATTTATAATTACAGGTTCTTGCCAGTAGTCTTGCCATTGTTTTGGAGTCTTTTGGTGTTTCATCACCAAATGTATAGTAGATTTCTCTACCTTGACTATGAAAAGCATAGCACCTACTGAAATTCTGTTTTATACAGTAGTTCATAAGTGAGATTGTTTCCGGTTCTGATGATGGAGTTTTGCCACCATACCTTGTGTTGTGTGGTGCAGAAATTCCTGAGGCAATTTCTCTCTTGTGTATTTCTTCCCAATTTGCTGGAAAGTTGTGGTTAATGTCAACACCTCTTGCATTTGATTGCCATATGCAAGAATGTGGACAAATATAATTAATAAGTGAAGAATATTTATTTGCTGAGGATGAACCAAGTAGGTTAATGTCAGTACCGTCAGGATTGACACAAGGTATTATGGTTACACCTCTCCTATGTAAATATCTTTTCATTTTAATACCGGCAACTTCACTTCCGTCTCTGTATGAACAACCAAGTTGCCACAAAAATTTATACAGTAAATTAATGGTCAAGTATTCACTTCCGTGTACTCCCCCAACCATAATTATTTTTTTATTTTTGTTACCTATGGTGAATGCCTCAATGTTTCTGTTAACAAGGCTTTTCCCTATGGTTTCTTTTTTTATAAAGGGAAATTCCTTTATTAATCGGTTTTCAAATTCTTCACGATTTTTTGTGTGGGGATAAAAATTAAACATATCATACCTCGGAGATTTTATTATGAAATTAGAAGAAAAAACTATATCATCAAAACAAGTGTTTGATGGTTGTTTATTAAAAATATATAAGGATGAAGTTCTCTTGCCTGATGGCAATACTGCTACAAGAGAATACAACAAGCACCATGGTGCAGTTTGTGTTGTACCACTAACCAAAGATAATGAAGTGCTTATGGTTAAGCAGTATCGTTATCCATTACGCCAAGTAATGTTGGAAATTCCTGCCGGTAAGTTGGAAAAAGGTGAAACACCTTTGGAAAATTGCAAAAGAGAGTTAAAAGAAGAAACAGGTGCTGATGGCTACAGTTATATGACACTTGGTAGCTATGTTGGACTATGTGCTTATTCCGATGAGATTGTTCATATGTATATGTGCAGAGTTGATGGTTGTGGTGAACAACACCTTGATGATGATGAATTTCTAAATGTTGAAAAAATTCCATTTGATAAAGTTGTGGAAATGGTGCTGAACAATCAAATTATTGACGGCAAAACTCAAGTGGCAATTCTAAAGGCAAAGTACCTACTTGACAGTGGCAAAATTTAATTTATATTAAAGTATATTTGAGAGTTACTATATATATGAAAGAACAAATTAACGAAAATAATTATTCTGCAGTAGCACTTGGCTTTTTTGATGGAATACATCAAGGTCATAGGGCAGTTATCGGAAAAATGCTTAAAGTGGCTAATGAAAAGTCACTGACTCCTATTGTTTATACTTTTCAGAAAAACCCGGCATTGCTATTTGGCAGAAGTGTTGAAATTATCACTCCTAATGAAGAAAGACAACATATCCTAAAAGATATGGGTGTCAGTAAAGTTATTGAGGATGATTTCTTAACAGTAAAGGACTATTCACCAAGAGAATTTGTGGAAAAAATCCTTGTTGAAAAATTAAATGCAAAAGAAGTATTTTGTGGTTTTAACTATCACTTTGGCAAAGGTGGAGTTGCTGACCACAATACACTAAAAGAAATATGCAAAGAGTTTTCTATTAATGTTACAGTAGCAGACCAAGTTATTGTTGATGGTGATACTGTCAGCAGTACAAGAATAAGGAAGCTTATTAAGAATGGTGAAATGGAAGAAGTAAATAAACTTCTTGGTCATAGATTCGGCTATACTTCTGTAATTGAACAAGGCAATCACATAGGTAGGCTTATGGATACACCTACTATTAATCAGAAACTTCCGGATAATATTGCAATTCCTAAGTTTGGCGTTTACACAAGTTTAGTTACTATTAAGGGTAAACAATATGTCGGTGTAACTAATGTTGGTGTTAAACCAACTGTTGGCAACTACAAGCCACTTTCAGAAACTTGGTTGCCTGAATATAACGGTCCTGACCTTTATGGTGAAGTGATTGACACAAGATTACTTTGTTTTCAGCGACCTGAGAAGAAGTTTGACTCTTTAGCTGAACTGGAGAAAACTATTAAAAATGATGGCAAAAATGCGTTAATCAACATTAAAAAGTATATTTGTTGATTATTATAATTTTTTTGATAAACTATACTTTTACAACTGAAAATAAGCAAATTAAAGTCTTTCCTAGTGTATTTAGGAAAGATTTTTCTTATTTTATATATTTTGAACAAATTGTGAACAAGTCGAAAAGCTAGAGCCAATGGGAGTTAAGGGTTGATTTTGGAAGTTTTATAAAGCTATTTTAACAAATGGACTTTAAATTTTAACAAATTGTTAATACAATATATCCAAAACATAAAGAATTGATTACAAACTTTATACATATAAAGTTTTTTATCTATTTTCACCAAAGTTATGGTACTAAATTCGTTACTTTGCTAATTGAAAAGTACTTGAAAAAAAGACTATAATAAATATGCAATTAAATGCGATACTTTAAAAGGAGGTTTTTCAGAAATGAAAACAAAAAGAATTGTTAGCATTATTCTTTCAGTGCTAATGGCTTGTTCCGTATTTGCAGGCCTATCAGTAGCTGCTGATGATGACGCTAACCACACTTACACAGTTGTAGGTGACGCTGCATTCCTAGGTGCAAAATGGGATCCAGCAACAGCTGCTGATGATATGACTCTTCAGCCAGATGGCACTTACAAAATCACTTATACAGGTGTTGCTAAATCAGATCTGTACACAGTAAAGGTTGCTCAGGATCATGCTTGGGATGTATCTTTTGGTGCTACTCTAGGCGAAGCAAATCCTGCAAACATTGAATTCTCTGTTCCAGAAGACAACTCAACAGTTGATGTTATTCTAACTCTTCAGGGTACAAGAGATAAAGATGGCGTTACAATTCCTGACGGTTTTGTTAAGGTACTAGTTAACGGTACAGACGCTCCTGGTAAGGTTGTTCCTCTAGAAACAGCTCATTATGTAGCTGGTGAAGCTGGTCTATGTAACGGTGTTGCTTGGAACCAGGCTGACGAAACAAACAAGATGACTAAGAACGAAGATGGTTCTTACGAAATCACAATCAAGAATGTACAGCCTAAGGAAGACGGCACAGCTTACAAGTTCAAGGTAACAACAAACGGTGCTTGGGAACCAGCTTATGGTTATGACGGCGAAATTGCTCCTGGTGGTGCAGACCAGGAACTAGCTGTAACAAAGGCTGACTCAGAAGTTAGAATCGTTCTAACAGCTGATCTAAAGGTTAAGGTTTATATAAATGGTGAAGATGTTACTCCAGAACCAATCACAACAGAACCAAAGCCAACAGAAACAACAGACCCTAAGGGTAATACTAGTGCAGTTACTAGCAATGGCGGTATCTACACAGGTCCTACAACAGGCGAACCATCAAGAAGATATTTCTTCGCTATGCCTAAGGATTGGTACACATTCAATAATGCTATGGCATGTGCTTACTGGTGGGATGGTACAGATTCATGTACTGACTGGCAGCATTCATATCAGATGAGATCAACTCCTCTAACACTAGAAGACGGCTCAAATGTATATTACATTGACATTGCTGAAGGCGTTGGCACAATCATCTTCAACAACGGTATCGACGGTGGCGTTAAGCCAGCTGAAGGTGAAGAACCATCTCCAAACTGGGGCAAGAACTTCCAGACAGTTAATGTTAACCTAGAAGGTTACGATGCTAACGAAAGTGCTGTTTACCCACAAGGCGTTAAGAACTTTGGTAACATGATTTATATCGTTGACCCATCAAAGGTTGATGTAAACGAACTATCAGGTGCTACAACATACGGTGGCGAATGGTATTATCTACACGCTGACGGTAAGTATGACACAACAGAAGGTACAACTTATGAAGTTAAGGATGTAACTGCTGTTATTACTACAAAGACAGTTTCAATCTACCCAGGTAAGACTGCTAAGATTAATGTTAAGTATTCAAATACAACTGCTCAGACAACAAAGACTTGGGCTTCAAGCAACAAAAGTGTTGCAACTGTAGACCAGAACGGTGTTGTTAAGGGTGTAAAGGCTGGTAAGGCTACAATTACTCTAACAGTTCAGAACCCTGGCGATGCTCAGGCTCTAGTTCTAACTAAGGATGTAACAGTTAAGCAGTATGTAACAAGCATCAAGCTAAACGCTTCAACAAAGGCTATCTACAATGGTAAGTCATTTACTCTAAAGGCTACAGTTAACCCTAAGAACGCTGCTTACAAGACAGTAACATTCTCTTCAAACAACACAAGAATTGCTACAGTTAACTCTAAGGGCGTTGTTGTAGGTAAGAAACCTGGTACTGCTTATATCACAGTTAAGGCTAAAGATGGTAGCAACAAGTCAGCTAGATGCAAGGTTATCGTTAAGCAGCAGAAGGCTACAAAGCTAACAATCTCAGCTAAGAAGACAACTACTCTAAAGAAGAAGGGTGCTTCTGTTAAGATTAAGGCTACTCTATATCCATCTAACACATACAACAAGCAGATTAAGGTTACATCTTCTAAGAAGGGTATCGTTAAGCTATCAGCTTCTAAGATTAACTCCGGTAAGACTGTAACAGTTAAGGCTACTAAGAAGGGTTCAACAGTTGTTAAGTTCACAGCTGCTGACGGTTCTAGAAAGTCTGCTCAGACAAAGGTAACAGTTAAAAAGTAATTTTAATTGACTACTTTGTTAATCTACTAACTAATAATTCACCCACCTGTTTTCAGGTGGGTGTTTTTGTTGTGTAAAAAATTTATGTTGTGTAATCAATTTGATATAATAAAAAATTTTGGTTGTTTGTTATAAGCCTGTTGTACAAATTAGTTTTTTAATTTTAATTGTGCTAAGCTGAAAATACTTCAACAAATTTGGGCTTTTCAATTTTGTTTCTGCGTTACGATAAATTAATTTTGCAAATTAGGGTTTGTGGGGATATTTATGTAATATAGGTTAATTAGATAGTAACCGAATATTTCATCTAATTTATAGTTTTATCCCTCCTTCAGTCGATTTATAAAAGGTAAATTGCCGTACCGTCAATTTACAATCGACAGCTTCCTCGTCTGAGGAAGCCAAACACAATATGTACAAATTTGTAAGTTTGTACACAAAAAAGAAATTATACAGACCTTGTTGCCTCCCTCGCTGAGGGAGGTGTCACCGAATGGTGACGGAAGGAGTGGTTGGAATTGTAAATTCATTTACAATTCCATATTATCTGAAACTTTCCTTTATTTCTAACTATAAAATATAGAAAAATTTTGAGTTACAGTTGTAGGGTGCAACATTGTTGGACCGTTACAAACTATCCTAAATAAAGGTATTATGCCCTATGCTGATATTATAAATTTATTGTCTGCAAACAGGACAAAATCCCATAGGTATCACACTTTCATTACGGGCGAACGATGTTCGCCCCTACGACTGTAAGCCATAATATGATATAACAATCAGCATTATTTATGCCACAAAATATCGTTATATTATAAATTGTACAACCACATAGTTTACAGTTTATACAAGGACATAGTTTACATTTTTTATAATACAACATCCCCACAAACCCAAATTTATCTAACTAACCTTTACTTACAATCAAAATTAAAACCAAACATTTATGATGTTATTTAGAAAATAACAAGTATTTTCATATTCACTTCTTAAAATGTGGAAAACTATGCGAAAAAATTAATGAACATTTTTATTTTTGGTGTATATAAATAGTTAAATATAGGCTTGATATATTGCATTTTAAGAAAAAAATACACAAATTGTACCTTGAATAAAATACAACTTATTGATAGAATGTAGAATAGTGATAAATCGACTTATTATTCTATAATAGAATTAAAATGCTAAGAAAATATCATACAATGGTATAAGAAGTATAATGTGAAAATGGGTCTAAATGACTATATTTAAGGAGTAAATATGAGATTAGGTCTTGATATTGGCTCAACAACAATTAAGTGTGTTGTGCTAGATGATAATAACAAACTACTATATAGTACATATGAAAGACATTACAGCCAGATTACAACAAAAATCGGTGAAATTCTTACTAGGGTAAGAAAGGAAATTGATGGTGTTGAAAATGCACTAGTTGCAATGTCAGGTTCAGCAGGTATGGGTGTTGCTGAACAGTGTGATATTACTTTCGTTCAGGAAGTTTATGCAACAAGAGTTGCTACAAATACATTTATTCCGGGTACAGATGTTGTTATTGAACTTGGTGGTGAAGATGCCAAGATTCTGTTCCTATCCGGTGGTATGGAAGTTCGTATGAACGGTACTTGTGCCGGTGGTACAGGTGCATTTATTGACCAGATGGCTACTTTGCTAAATGTACCTCTTGAAGAAATGAATGACCTTGCTAAAGGTTATGAAAAAACATATACAATTGCATCTCGTTGTGGTGTTTTTGCTAAGACAGATATTCAGCCACTGCTTAACCAAGGTGCAAGAAAAGCTGATATTGCTCAGAGTATTTTCCATGCAGTTGTTAACCAAACTGTTGCAGGTCTTGCTCAAGGTAGAGAAATTGAGGGTAATGTTGTTTACCTAGGTGGTCCTCTTACATTTATGGAAGAACTTCGCAAGGCTTTTGATGAAGAACTTGGAACTAAGGGTACTTGTCCTGAAAATTCTCTATACTATGTTGCTTGTGGTGCAGCTTTATGTGCTGAAAGTACTATTAATTTTGATGAAATTATTGAGAAGGTTAGCCATTATACAGGTAGTGGCAACTTTGCCTTTAACCCTCCTCTATTTAAAAATGAAGAAGAATATGAACAGTTTAAGGCTCGTCATGCAAAAGCTACTGTAAAGGAAGTTCCTTTGGAAGATTATGACGGTGACTGCTATATTGGTATGGATGCCGGTTCTACAACTGTTAAGGCAGTTGTTATGGGTGAAAACGGTGAACTGCTATATTCAAAGTACCTTTCAAACAGTGGTAACCCTGTTCCTATTATTAAAGATTTCTTAAATGAATTATATGATAAAAAGCCTAACATAAAGATTAAGTCTTCAGCCGTAACAGGTTATGGTGAAGATATTATTAAGAATGCTTTTTGTGTTGATTACGGTATTGTTGAAACAGTTGCTCACTTTACTGCTGCAAAAAGTTTTATGCCTGATGTTGAATTTGTTATTGACATTGGTGGTCAGGATATTAAGTGTTTCAAGGTGCATAACGGTGCAATTGATAACATTTTCCTAAATGAAGCTTGTTCTTCAGGTTGTGGTTCATTCCTACAGACATTTGCAAATGCTCTTGGCTACTCAATTCAAGACTTTGCTCAGTTAGGTATCTTTGGTAAACATCCTGTTGACCTAGGTTCAAGATGTACTGTATTTATGAATTCATCTGTAAAACAGGCTCAGAAAGACGGTGCTACTATTGAAGATATTTCAAGTGGTCTTTCTCTTTCTGTTGTTAAGAATGCTCTTTATAAAGTTATCAGAGCATCAGGTCCGGATGAACTTGGCAAGAAAATTGTTGTTCAAGGTGGTACATTCCTAAATGATGCTGTACTTCGTGCATTTGAACAAGAAATGGGTGTTAATGTTGTAAGACCTACCATCTCAGGTCTTATGGGTGCTTATGGTGCTGCTATGTATGCACAGAGTAAGTCACAAGGTTCTACTGAAGGTAGCACACTTCTAAAGAAACCTGACTTAGAGAACTTTGTTCACGAAATTAAGGTTGTAAACTGTGGTATGTGTAACAACAACTGCCGACTAACAGTAAATACTTTTGCTGATGGCAGAAAGTTTATTGCAGGTAACAGATGTGAAAGACCTATCACTAAGAAATCACCTGATGAAAGTTTAAATATGTATGAGTACAAGCTAAAGGTACTTAGAGAATATAAACCTGTTAAGGGTAGCAGAGGCAAAATCGGTATCCCTATGGGTCTTAATATGTTTGAACTATTGCCATTCTGGCATAGATTCTTTACAGAGCTGGGCTTTGAAGTTATCAGAAGTCCATTCTCAACTCGTAAGCTATATCAAAAAGGTCAGCAGACTATCCCTAGTGATACTGTTTGTTTCCCTGCAAAGTTAATGCATGGCCATGTTAAGGCTCTTATTGATATGGGTGTTGATACAATCTTCTATCCTTGTATGTCATACAATATTGATGAACACCTAGGTGATAACCACTACAACTGTCCTGTTGTTGCTTATTATCCTGAAGTTATTTATAACAATATGAAAGAAGTTCACAATGTTACATTTATCAAAGATTACTTTGGTATTCATCGTCCAAAGGACTTCTATAAAAAGGCATATGAGGACCTTTCAAAGTACTTCCCTGACTTAACTCAAAAGGAAGTTAAGAATGCTGCAAAGTGTGCTTATGAAGAATATGACAACTACTTTGCAAAGATTCGTCAGCACGGTAATGAAATTATTGAAAAGGCTGAAAAAGAAGGCAAGGATATTATTGTTCTTTCCGGTCGTCCATATCACATTGACCCTGAAATTAACCATGGTATCAGCAAGATGATTGCTTCATTTGGTGTTGCTATTGTTTCAGAAGATTGTGTTTCTGACAGAGTAGAAAAGTTCAAGGTTGGTGTTCTAAACCAGTGGACTTACCATAGCCGTTTATATGCTGCTGCAAAGTATGTTAGCACAAGAAAAGATATGAACCTTGTACAGCTTGTATCATTTGGTTGTGGTGTTGACGCTATTACAACTGATGAAGTTAGAGATATTCTTGAAAAGAATGGCAAGATTTATACACAGATTAAGATTGACGAAATTACAAACCTTGGTGCAGTAAAAATCCGTATTCGTTCCTTACTTGCAGCCATCGGCAAATAATAATTTTGATATTGGGGGTTTTTGCTTATGGCAAAACTTGTTTATGATAAAGACGGTCGTCTAATGTATACTAAAGAAATGAATGACGAAGGTTACAAGATTCTTGTACCTATGATGATGCCTGTTCATTTTGGTATTCTAATGGATGCTTTCCGTCATGAAGGTTACAATGTTGAGCTACTTGATACTGATGGTCCGGAAATTGCTCAAACCGGTCTAAAGTATGTACATAACGACACTTGCTATCCTGCTATTTTGGTTATTGGTCAGTTGATTAATGCACTTGAAAGTGGCAAATATGACTTAAATAAAACTGCATTGATGATTACCCAAACAGGTGGTGGTTGTCGTGCATCTAACTACATTCACCTACTAAGAAAGGGTCTTAAAAAGGCAGGTTTGGAGCAGATTCCTGTTATTTCACTTAACCTTTCAGGTCTTGAGAAAAACCCGGGTTTTAAGATTTCTTTACCACTAATCAGACGAGTTATTGCCGGTCTTGTTTATGGTGATGTGCTTATGTCTGTTCGTAATCAGACTAAGCCTTATGAGGTTAATAAGGGTGAGGCTGATGCTTTAGTTCTAAAGTGGCAGAACAAACTTGCTAAGGACTTTAACGAAGGTAAGAACTATCGTTTCAAGGATATGTCTAGAATTCTTGATGAAATTTGTCTTGAATTTTCTCAGATTAAAAAGACTGATGAAAAGAAAATTCGTGTTGGTGTAGTTGGGGAAATTTATGTTAAATATGCCAGACTTGGTAACAATGATCTAGAGCAGTTCCTATATGACCAAGGTTGTGAAGTTTGTCTTCCCGGGGTTATGGGCTTTGCAGCATTTAAAATTGATAACCGTATTGAAGATATTAAACTTTATGGTGGTAGCAAAGCAAAGAAAAAAGTTTGTGAACTTATGCTTGATTATGTATCTAAAACTGAGGATATGATGATTGCATCTACTACAAAGTACGGTTTTCAGCCACCATCAAAATACGCTCATACAAAGAGCCTTATTGACGGTGTTATCGGTTTTGGTTCGAAGATGGGTGAAGGTTGGCTACTAACTGCCGAAATGCTTGAACTTGCTGAAACAGGCTTTGAAAACATTGTTTGTACTCAGCCATTCGGTTGTCTACCAAACCATATTAACGGTAAGGGTATGATTAGAAGAATTAAGGAAATCAACCCTAAGGCAAATATTGTTGCTATTGATTATGATCCGGGTGCTCCAAGAGTTAACCAAGAAAACAGAATTAAGCTAATGCTTGCAGTTGCAAGAGAAGAACTTGATAAGAGAGTTTCTGTTAAAGCCGATAGCAAGAAAAGTAAAAAAGTTGACAGAAGAAAGATTCTTCAAAATAAATAAGAATTTAAATGATTATTATTGAATCAATATTGTTTAATTAATATTATTGAATGAATAAAAATTAGCCGTTGCATTGCAACGGCTTTTTGTTTTTAATTGTGATTGTGGGTTAAGATAAATCAATCAGCTATAAGGAAAATTTACAAAAATATCATACCTTATACCATCGTTAAAGTATGTCTAACAGGTGTAGGGGACATCATTGATGTCCCGTTACAAACTAGCCTTTATATAGGTACTTTGCCTTATGTAGATATTATAAATTTATAGTCTGTAAATAGGACAAAAATCCCATAGGTATCACACTTTCATTACGGGCGAACGATGTTCGCCCCTACAGTGTAACTCATAATTCTTGTTATATTTAATAGTTAGAAATAAAGGAAAGTTTCAGATAATATGGAATTGTAAATGAATTTACAATTCCAACCACTCCTTCCGTCTTTGCATACGCAAAGCCACCTCCCTCAGCGAGGGAGGCAACAAGGTCTGTATAATTTCTTTTTTTGTGTACAAACTTACAAATTTGTACATATTGTGTTTGGCTTCCTCAGACGAGGAAGCTGTCATTCGTGAATTGCAAAGCAATTCACTTTTTATAGAATGACTGAAGGAAGGAAAAACTATAAATTAGATGTATTAATCGGTTGCTATCTAAATCAACCTTTATTACATAATCAGCCTCACAAACCCAAATTTACAAAATTAATTTATCGTAACGCAGAAACAAAATTGAAAAACCCTAATTTATGGAACTGATTAATTTTAATCCACAAAGAAATTATGAAAAATAAAAATACCTCTCTAAAAAGAGAGGTATTTATTGTAATTACTGACTTATTAAAGAATTATTTTATTATTTTTTTCTTCAATAATTTTATTTCTTTAATCATTAATTATTTTGTTTCTTCTTTTTCTTTAAAAGCGAAGAATCTTTGACCGATATAGTTAAATGCTACGAATAGGCACATACCAACTAACATTGCAATATTGCTTTGAATTGTTTTGCTTTGACCTGATAGAATCCATAGTGTAAATGGCTTTGCAAGACCATAAGCCAGGAAGTAGCAAACAGCAATATTTAGTGAGAATTTTAGAATTGGTTTAATGCCCTTTTCTTTGTTTTGGAAAGTAAAGTGCTTGTTTAGAATATAGCTGACAATACTACCGATTATGTAACCAAGTGCTGAACTTACCCAGTAACCACCACTGCTAAATACAGAATCAAGGTCTTTAATTGGTGTGAAGTTGTAGAAAATAAACATTAGTCCGTTACCGACTACTGTGTTGAGAATACCGACTAAAATAAATTTCCAAAACTTAATGTCAAAAAATTGTTTGATAAAGTCTTTCATTAATTCTTTTTCTCCTTAGTTTCCTTTTCATCTTCATCAAAATTGGTGTGATGAATAATATAAATAGGTCTGTCCTTGGTTTCAATGAAAATTCTACCTAAATATTCACCCACAATACCGATAGAAAATTCCATAATACCACCCATAAATAGTGTTACTATCAAGGTTGTGGCATAACCGGGAACATCAATACCAAAAATTAAGGTTTGGATTAGGGTGATTATAATATAAATCAATGCAATAATAAAAATTACAATACCCATACCACTGATAAATCTAAGTGGTGCTACCGAAAAGCTGGTGATACCGTCTAGAGCATATTTAAACAGTTTCCAGAAACTCCATGTGGTTTGTCCAAGTTCTCTGTCTACAGTTTTAAATGGTAGCCATTTAGTGTTGAAACCTACCCAGCTGAAAAGACCTTTGCTGAAACGCTGAGCCTCAGAAAGTTCAAGAATAGAATCAACCATCTGTCTTGTCATAATACGGTAGTCAACTGCACCGTAAGGCATTTTTGTTTCGGAAAGGGCATTTTGAATACGGAAAAATAGCTTTGAGAATGTTTCTCTAAACTTGCTTTCTCCTTCCCTAGCAGTTCTTCTTAATGCACAACAGTCATAACCGTTTTCTGTTACTTCCTTAATCATTTCAGGGAACATCTGTGGTGGATGTTGTAAATCAGCATCCATAACAATTACATAGTCACCACTTGTGTGCTGAAAACCTGCATACATAGCAGCCTCTTTGCCAAAATTTCTAGAGAATGAAATGTATTTAATATTGTCAAATTGATTAGCAAGTTCTTTCATAATAAGGTAAGTCTTGTCATTGCTACCGTCATTGACGAGTATATATCTAAATTTATGTTCAGGAATACCCTCTATAACCGAGTTGGTAACTTCAACAAAATGTCTAAGTCCTGCTTCCTCGTTATAACAAGGTACTACAATATCAATTAAACTCATAATAAGCCTCCTAATCTACTCTACATTATATCAAATAGAAATTGAAAAGTCCATTAATATAAAAATATATTAACAAAAATATATAAATTATATTTGATTGACTTGTAATATATAAAATGATAAAATATAAAAGCATTTTAATGGGGAGTGTTTTTTTGGGGGGATAATATGAAAATTTTTAGTAACCTAAGTAAAGAGAAAAAGAAATATTACCAATATGTATTTTTATCAACATTTATAATAGGATTGTTGATACATTTTTATAAGATGTCTAACACTCTTTTAAATCATGATTCAATATATAACTATTATTCAGATCAAAATGTGATTGCGTCAGGAAGATGGTTTTTATCAGTAGCTTGTTCATTTAGTACATGGTATGATTTGCCTTGGGTTACAGGTTTATTTACAATCTTTTTTATAGCTTTTACAAATTTAGTTGTTGTTGATGTTTTGAAAATAAGAAAATTAAAAACAGCTTGTTTATCCGGTGCAATTTTAGTGTCTTTTCCGGCTATTACAGAAACATTAATGTTTGGGTTTACAGCTGACGGTTTTGCACTGGCAATGCTATTGTCGGCAGTATCTGTTTGGTTTGCATTAAGAAATAACGGAAACAAAATATTAAATTGTGTTGTATCAGTTATTTGTTTAACTCTATCAATAGGTATTTATCAAGCATATTTATCATTTGCGTTAGTTTTGATTATCTGTTATGCAATTAAAAATATTAATGTAAATTCAGAAGAATATATTAACAGCAAGATGAGATTTGTGATTAAGCAAGTAGTTCTTGTAGCTATATCAATGGCACTTTATTACATAACTTGGAAAGTATTGATGTTAATTCAAAATGTTACTCCTACAGAATATCAAGGTATTGATCAAGTTGGATTTAGTCTTGGGGTTATAGTTTCAGCACCGTTGAAAATAGCTAAGTCAATGGTAATGTTTTTATTAGGTGGAAATATACTAAAAAACGGTATTTCAATTTATGCTATACTTAACATATTATTTATATTACTTTTCTTAATTTTATTAGTTATCTATGTGATAAAGAATAAAGTCTATAAGTAAATAGGTGATTTGGCATTTCTTATTATGTGTGTAATATGTTTACCAATAGCTGTATATTGTTGGAGTTTTACTTCACAAACTGTGGTTTATGCAAATCGTATGGTTGAAAGTATAAGTCTAATATTTGTATTGTTTATAGTTCTTACAGATGAATTAAAATTACAAGCATATATTAAAACTTTTATTTCTGTTTTTATTCTTGCTATGGTTATAAATAACTCTCTTATTGCTAACACTTGTTATTTTTATATGCAACAAGAAAATGATGCTACACTATCTATGGCAACAGAAATGGTTTCTAACATTCACAAGCTAGGTAAAGATAATGACAGTAAAATATTTGTAGTAGGCTCTAGATTAAAAGATGTTGTAATAGAAGATAAATATGATACTACACAGATTAAGTGCCTTTCACCTATGATTGAAACAGATTTATTATTTGATGAAATTCATACGGTAGAATATCTTAACAATTCTTTAAACTGCAATTTTACTACAGTTTCTAAAGAAGAAAAAGATAAAATACTTGCAAGTAGTGAGTATAAAAATATGAAACTCTATCCATCAAAAGGTTCTATAAAGATAATTGATGATGTAGTAGTTATTAAATATGCTGAGCCTGATGTTAATTGATTAATTTATTCCTCTAAATAAGACTTAATGGTTTTATTTAGAGGAATTTAATTTTGTGAAAATATTCACAAAAAAATAATAAAACATACTTTACCTTGTAGCAAATAGATGGTACAATAAAATAGTATAGGTAAAAAAGAACTACTTCATAAATATGGAGGAAAAAGTATGTCTAAAAAAACAAAACAACTGATTGATACATCAAGAATGTACACTCAGGCAAAAAAAGGACTGGGAAGATTTTTCAGCAACAACTCATTCGTAATTCTTGCCTTTGTCCTACCTTTCTTAATTATGTTGCTTAACTTTGCAATCAAGAGATTTGCACCATTTGGTGACCA
>Ga0326513_10001480_pt1 | contig 18369 bp, 21 predicted proteins | sample 2_2465_0518_D_FD_203654 | JGI IMG/M metagenome (GOLD analysis project Ga0326513, IMG submission 203654) | Bovine rumen microbial communities from UC Davis, California, United States - 2_2465_0518 | ecosystem: Host-associated > Mammals > Digestive system > Stomach > Rumen | place: USA... | reverse complement strand
TGCTTATTATAGTCCAACAGCTGTTTTTGATTTATTGCACTGAATACTTGGTATATCTCCTTTGTACACAAAGACCAAAACTCGGTGTATGACAAACCAAGGCTCATCAACTGCATACACACATGCATATAATACTCAGACAAGTATTTATATTTACTAACATCATCATAAATATTATTTACTATGTCCTCATCATCTGTACTTTCTTTATTTTTGAATGTCTCCGAATAATCGTAACCAAGTAGTACATTTCTTAGTTCATTATAAATCTCGACTATATCATGTTCTACAAGCAAATTATCAAGTATATCGCTTGCTATTTCATAGTCACATTTATTTATAATCGTAATTATACTAATTACATTATCCGCTCCAATTTTATCAAAAAGTCGGAGAATATTTATATGATGTGTATCCTCCCAATCCCTAATGTCTTTAACATAAACCTTATTATTTACACCTAGCATGTGTACCACCTACTAAAAAAGGGTGATGAACAAAATGTCCACCACCCTCCGTTAATGTCCAATCTTAATTTACTGTGCCATTTATATCAACCTTGAGCTCTTCATTATTTACTGGTGTATCCTCACCAACATCAGGTGAGTCACTACCAGGAGTCTCAGTCTTAAGTGTCTTATTTAATTCTGCCCTAATGTCCTCAATTGATCTTCCAGTTGATCTAACTATACCCCAATCAAGGTCAATTTCATAAATAACCTGCAATATAAGGTCAGTAAGTGTTCTACCACCCTCGATGAAATTATCAATTCTAGTGTAGGCATCTTCTATTTTACAGCTGTGGTTTCCTATCGAAACAGCGTCAGCAATAGTAGAAATACGAGCCTCATCGAGTGATGCTATGAGATCAGTAAGTGACTTGCCTGTTCTCTTTTCATAAAATGCTAAGTCTCTACTAGTAAACTTAAGTGTAAGTTCTCTCTTTAATGTATCTTCCATAGTGTTTTTCCTCCTTTAAATTGTAGGGGTGCTCTTAAACGAGCACCCCAAAGTCGTAAGTTTTTATCATGTAGTAGGCTCTGATGCAATGTTTGTAACAGCGCCAGAAACACGAATGGTGCTTGTGAATGTCATCTTATTGTCGCCAGCCTCAGCACCCTCAATGTTTACACTCTTAACAACACCAGTACCCTGACGTCCAACAACGACATCACCAGCCTTATTCTTAACGAACAGTGCAAAGTAAATAGTTGTACCGTTGTCACAGAATGTCTGCATCTTAGAGTACTGCTCTGCTGTTACGAGGTTCTGAACTATTGTAACCTCACCATTGTCGATCATACCTGTCTCGAACTCTTTAGCCTCAGAGTCAAAGTCAGTAACGTCGATCTCACCAGCCTGTGACTGTGGAGTTGTAAAGCTATAAACATTTGTAAGCTTGTCAGCTAAAACCAGAGGATTAGCTGCACCTACATATGCCACACAACTACCCTTTCTTGTAACTATAGCAGCCATGCTACCACGCTCCTTCTTTAATTATTAAGTAAGTAATTGAAATCTATGATACACTTGCACTCAGGCAAGCCATATCCATTAATATACATAGGCTTAGCACTATTTCCCAAATGTGTAGCCCACTCTATACTAAGCCCAGGAACTGTAGACTCACAAGCCTCAAACAAGTTTACAAACCTTCTTAGAATGTTCATATTATCAAGTATGTCATTCTGGTTCTGCTCGCAAACAAGTCTCAGCTCGAATTTGTATGCCTCGTAGTCAAGTTCTCCAGAGATACACCAGCTGTCATTTCTAGAGTCCATAAGTATCACACCAGCAACACCAGGAGTATCCTCACGATATGTCTGCATTGAAATTTTATTGTCGAATTTATTAGTTATTTGTGACAATATATTTACAATGTGCTCATATATCTCTTCCATTGTATACCTCCTTAATGTGCATAAGTAACTTTGAGATCTCTATTTATGTCAATATAAACAGCTTGGTATGCGTGCTGCTCAACCCAATCAGGCATACCAGTTGCCCGACCATCGTTAGCTTTCTCCCATACCTGTTTCATATAATCTCCAAGCACTAAATTATCTGTAGATTCAACCCACACAGATGTGTTTCTTAACATCTCTTGTGCAGCCGTTTCTAAAAACTTGGCCTGCCCAAAGGCATGTGTAGTGTTCACGTTTTCGTGGACGTATAAACTGTATGGACACTCGAATATGATTCTTATGTAGTCATTAAACACATACAGCTTACCACTTCTACGTAGAAATCCTGTTTCTATTGGACACAACTCAACAGCACGTCCTAAAATAGCAGTACCAAGTTTTTCCAGTTCGTCAATAGATATAAGATGTTCGTTTTGTTTTAATGTCCTACCACTTTTTAAAAGTCTCAACTGTTCCTTTTCAGCTTTATCTATAATGTCCTTGATTTCCTTCTCCCAAGCCTTCGCCTTTTTTAAGTCTGAAATTAACTCAAGAGTCACTGTCTTTATTTTACGTATCCCATCTGAGTTATATGTGAAATGATAAGTGTTAAACTTATCAAGCAGATGCTTATTAGTTTGCTGGTATATGCTGTCAAATACTTTGTGAAGTACCTCCCTATGAATCTCAGGTACCATTTTAGTGTATATACCAATATAGCCAATCTTGACAGGCTTATTATTTATAAATGTATGTGACAATCCCTTGACACGCTTATCACCGTTATTATCTATGAAAACATTATTAGGATTGTAGTCAGTAAATAATGTTCTACCACCGTATGTAAGTCCACGTTCCTCGTATGCCTTCTGAAGCATACCGTGTATGTCATATCTTAAAGCGTAGTTACTAGATGTAGCATCCCAATCTATATTGTACTGCACTTAAACCACCTCAACACGCCAAAAGATTGTTTTGCCAAACACGTCACGACACTCCTCACAACGCTTAACAAGCATGTCTTTATTGTCGTACTTGAATGTGTCTCCGTCAGAAACCTTGAATGGACAGTGGAAAATATACCTATCCTCCACTTTTATAGAGTTGGAAGAATTTACTTGTACTGTCTCCATACCAACGAATCTGACATTTTTATTAACAGGAGGCTTACTACCATAGCCGAACATGTCCTTCTCAGAAGACTTCTGTCTATATTCTATTACATCATCGTACCTATCAAACATGTTCATCACCACCAAGTAAGTCAGCGTATGTCTTATATAAGTGTTTTATGTCATCCCCATCACACAAATGCTCAACTGTTGTAACAGATGCTCTATACAGAACGTCGTTATATTTTATTATTGCACCGCTTGGAATGTCATTGTATGACACAATTTTTATTACTGTTCTATTCTTATGAAATGGAGGTCTCTCCACTCTTAATGCCTTTATTTTTTTATTTTTATATATTATATTTGTATTATATTCTAATACAAGTGCATCATTCTGCATAATATATCAACTCCATATTGGAATTTATATCTTATCTAATTATAATGTAGTGAAATAGGTAGGCAACTGGTATTTAAAAAGCCGACTCACCAAAATGGCAAGTCGGCTAGAAAAGGAGGAAAATATATAAAAGGTTTTAACCTTCTATATCAGGTTTATTATTACTGTCATCCTTGTGTTTTTGTGTTCCAAAGTAGAAACCAATGATGACAGAATAAACGCTTATGAAGACTTCTGCGCTTATTGTACCACGCATAGCCAGGATAAAGAAACAGACCGTAAGTATAAGTGTCACTATACTCTTTATTGTCAGCAAGTTACAAATTCTATGTCCAAGCTCTTTCATGTCAACCACCCACCACAATCTTAATGAGCATCACCACTATTGCTCCTATGCTAGAAATAACAGCTCCTATGCTCGTTCTTGAAAGCCATAAGTTTCTGTCATGTAGCTCACGTATAGTATTATTTTGGTTCTCAATCTTATTTTCAAGTAGAACCAGTTTATTTTTACTGTCGTTACACATAGTAGTACAAAGTGTAATATCACTAGTAAATGTGTCCAGCTTTGTCTCCAAACGTGCAAGTCTTTCTATAATCTCGGTCTCCTTGTTTGCGTCCATATGTAACACCTCACAAATCTAAGTGTGAGTAGTTAATAAAGTATGTTCTGAATATATCATCAGGTATACCAACTTTATTAAAACCACCCAGTTTTTTATTGGCTAGTGTACCCACATCAAAAGAAACACTGCAATCTTTAATTTTATAAGATGTAACACCAGCCGAAATTAATTTTGCATACTCATCAATAGATGTCTCATTATTATTTATCATAAGTTTTATAATTCCGAGTTTAAAGGTGTCATTAATATCATATTCTTTATTATTTTTTACATCCAGTCGAGGAAATACCAAACTCTGGTTCTCATCAACACGTTTACCAATCCAGAACCACTGTTCTGAGTTTATTATATTAGTGGCAGAAATTAAACACACAGCCTTATCACTATCTGAAAGTCCGCTCCACCACACAGCTGTGTCTGAGGTACTAACATAATTGTCACCAATTATATTATTAGCCTCCTCCAGTGAAATAAATGAGTTTACACCCACAACAACACTTGCCATCTATATCCCTCCTTTATGTACCAGATTTTGCCTCAACTGTAATACCCTTATTACGTAATGTCTCTATAGCTCCCCAGTCATTGTTGAGATCGTATGCCCCCTGTGTAACCAGGAATTTACGTACATGTTTAGTACCATCAGGTGATTTCGTATATTTTATTATGTCGCCAGCCATGTAAGACAAGTCAAAGTCATCTCTAACTGCCAAGTCAAGTACAAGGTCTGCGTTTGAATTATTACCAAAGTTTAGTATTGTAATAACAGGAACCTTCGTAGAGTTCTTAAACATGTCAGTACAATCTGTACATGCTGACATATCTAAGTACATGTCAACAGCTTCAAAGTTAGGCATATCCGCAAATAGGTTTGAACCATCCGTAACCCTTATTAATGGAACGTCGCCAAAGTTTTTATTAATGCTCTTTGCGTTTTGTGTTATAGCTCCAATACTAGCTATCTGACTCTTTATCCTATCAAGGTCTCCACCACTACCACCAGATGTTGGAATAGAAGCAATATATGTATCAAAGTCGCTGTATGCAGTGGCACTTGTTACTGTTCCGCCCTTATTTGTAATGGCTGTAGCAATGTCAGCAAAGTCACTCTCATAAGCCGTAATTGTAGCATTTCTAGCAGTAATTGTAGCATCCTTAGCACTTATTGTACTATCGTATGCTGAGTAAATACTAGAAATATATGTGTCGTAGTCAGCAGGTGATTGTGTAACCGTAACACCAACTGTATTAGCTGCAAGTGCAGTGTAAACATCATTAAGATAGCCTTCAAGCTCTTGCTCATGTGATGAACTGCCAGATGGAATAGAAGCCACATATGTATCAAAGTCAGAATACGAAAGTGGGTCACTTACTGTACCACCCTTAGTAGTTATTGCTGTCGCAATGTCAGCAAAGTCAGCCTCATAGGTACTAATTGTAGCATTTCTAGCAGTAATTGTAGCATCCTTCGTGCTTATTGTATTATTATATGCTGTGTATATGTCAGAAATATAAGTGTCGTAATTAGCAGGTGTCTGAGTAACAGCAACGCCAACCGTATTATTTGAAAGCACACCATAAACATCATCCAGGTAACCCTGTAGTTCTTGTTCGTGTGATGAACTTCCAGAAGGTATGGAATTAATATATGTATCAAAATCGCTGTATGCTCCAGGGTCACTTACTGTTCCACCCTTTGCCGTAATGGCTGTAGCAATGTCAGCAAAGTCTGACTCATACTGTGTGACTTTAGCCTCAAGCTGTGCCACCTGGTTCTGGAGCTGTGCAATTGAAGACGATGTGTTTATACTCAAAATACCAGTGTCATAAGTGCTATAATCGTTAGGATCAAACACACCGGCACGTATCAGTATTGCATTACTTATGTCAGTTAAATAACCTTTTAGTTCTAATACTGTGTCGTCACAAGTGATTGATCTCACCCCATCGTCGTATGTGCTGTAATCTCCTTCCGTGCAAGTTCCGCCACGTGCAACAATTGCCAAATATATGTCGTTCAAATAACCAATATATGCAGCAGCATCACCCTGTATTGATCTTATTAAGTCAGGGTAACCATCAGCATTAGTACTTCCAACCGTAACACCCATGTCCTCAATTGCTGTTTTTATATTATTTAAACAAGTAATCGCATGCTGTATGGTATTTATTACTGTTTGTCCATTTGCACTCAAAATGATCATCTCCGTTCTATAAAAAGACCAAACCCCTCCCTCCCAAAGGAGAGAGGGGTAAGTCATTAGTTTTCTCTGCCAAGACTATTGCCCCAGCTATATTTTGACCATCCCAGAAAGTAGGAAATTAAGAACCAGATGTGAATGATACAACAGCCTTGATTACACCCTCAGGCATAATTGTCTTTCTACCAGAAACAGAGAGACATCTTACAAGATCCTTGAATGAGTTAGTGTCTCTAAGTGCCTCGAGCTGCTGAATCTGGTTTATCTCAGTGGTAAACAGAGGATGTGAAAGAACGATCTGGCTGTTTGAACCCTCTGTCTTAGGAATATTATTTGTCTTGTAAAGCTCAATACCGTAAAGCTTACCAATATAGCCAGCCTTCAGAGAGTCCTGTGCTGTAGGAGCTGCTATATTAATGTAAGGGTCACTAAGCAGAAGGTTCTCAAATGCAGGAGGACAAGCAAGTCTTCTAGCATCATCAGGTACATTTGCCTCATCAGCAAGTGTCTTAAGATTGAGAAGAAGTGACTTAGCCTGTGCTGATGTAGTAACAACCTCAGGTGTAGTGTCGTCACCAAGTGTGTTTGCTGCTGTAGCTGCTCCAGCAATCTCAGTAAACGTAGCAACGTCAAGTGCCTTAGCAATCTGGTAAGACATATTGTCAATGTACTTTGCCATCAGCTGACCACCATCACGTGCCTGAACCTTGTCAACGTCATCAATCTTAATAGCTGCATAGTTCTTAAGATTAATGTTTAGTGTAAGGTCAGTAGTAGTAGCATCATCGTAAGTAATTGTAGAACCAGTATAAGTTCTAAGTGTAACATCAGCTATACGGTTGATCTTAACAGAACCACCATATAGTATCTCTCCGTTAGCCTCAACGTCGTGGTTTACAAAAGCCTCACCAACGAGTCTTGGTTTTAAGCTTGTTGTAAGCTTACTGTACCAAATAGTAGGAATAAATGTAGCAACGCTCATAATATCAAATCCTTTCAAAAATTATTTAAGATTTTGAAGCTGGCTCATTATATTATCAATGTCAGCATCAATTTCAGCCTGAGATAAACCTTTTATCTCCGCAAGGCTGGAATATGTTCTAGCTGTAGAACCAGTTTTTAGAGAGTCATTAACATCCTTCCCTGTACCAACCACAACAGGCTGTTCAAAAGAAGACTTATAGGTCTCTTTAATTGTAGCAATCTGCTCATCAAGTCCGCCCGTAACGGTGTAGTTTTCATCCACCTTGATGTCTCCCATCTTTATAATGGATCTTATACCACGTCTAGTGAGTTCGTCCTTAATGTTCAACTGATCAATAGCCCTGTCAACAGCCATGTTCCTAACGACCTCGTTTAACTTTTTACGTTCGTTAGTAATGTCAGTTTTACTAGAAGCCAAGAGTTCATTATACTTCGTCTCGAATGGGTTCTCCGCCTTAGATAAGTCCTCATACTTCTTATTAAGTGTATTGTACTTTTCTACATCCACGTACTTTCCTTCCGAAAGGTCAGCAAATTTTACACCCTTGGCCTTCATTGCCTCAGTCACTGTCGCCAGTACATCAGGCTTGTCCTTTAATAACTCTTCTAATGTCATAATGTTTCACTCCTATTCATAAGTTTTAAACGACTTTACTGTCGAATGAATGTGTATGTTTAAACGTCCATACACTACGACAAAGAGTGTGCCAAGGGAATTGAACCCTTGGTGTATCCACCCACACCGCCTTGTGATTGAGAATTATTACACAAGTACAAAAAGTGTAAAAGACTGAAGTAACTTGTGTATCCGCTTCAACCACGATTTATTATTTTGATACTTTATCTAATTCATATGTAGTGAATTAGGTACCCTCATTATTTTTTATAGTGTCATCATTTTTTATATCCAAGCCACCGTAGTATTTTTGCTGATAATAACTAACAGGTAAAATGCCAGCTTTTACCTCTTCAAGCTCTCTCGCTCTTATAGCTGTTTTATCCTCAATTATAGAAGCATCAAATTCTACAGATATGTCAGTACCTATATTAAACTTAGTGCCACGGCATAAATTGCTTGCATAAAGAATACCACGAACAAGTGTAATAAGTACCTTCTCAAGTGCCAGTTCGTTTTTACGTATACCACGATACATACCGCTGTTCTCGCTAACAACTTCAGTAGCTGTTTTTTGTACTGTTCCATCCACAAATTTATAGTAATTATTGCCAAGTCCGCATAAGTTGGACAGATAGTTCAGGTTGTTCTCCAGACACTTCGTAATGTCATCAATTCTAAGGTCAGGATTAAACTCACTAACTAAGTCCTTTCCATCCGTAATGTTTGTATTATTATCACTACCAACGTAGTAGAACACAAGCTTGCCACCAGCATCGTCAGGGAACACAGGTTCGTTCGTTTCTGGATTACGATTCAACAGGTTCTTATTAATGAACACTTTCTTACGTCCAGATTTTATTTCAAAGCACAGCATATCAAACGCAGAGTCTATAGTTTTTAATACATCAGTAGCATTTGCATAAATACTAGCACCCATTACAGCTTGAATGTCGTAGTTATTTATAATAGGGAGTTTTAAACAAGCAAACCAAGGCACATCAGAATGTGTGTCGAATACCTCAATTATGTTCTCGTTTTTAACAGGTGTAAGTGCACTATCAAGTACCACCTTGTATGTCTTATTTACAATCTTATAAGTACCATCAACAAGAACATGTAATCTTAAATCTATATAATTGTCGTTTTTTATTTTATATTGGTCAACAAACGCAACCTCTTTTATATTTTTATTATTGTCCCAACTTAAAGGTAGAATCTCAAGTGCGTTATGTGTAAGAATTTTTATATTTACGTCAGCTCCACCAACAAGCTGTTCATTGTACTGTTTTAAACCATCCACCACAATCTCGAATGCTCCAGTACCAAGTGCACAAGTAATCTCGTAAAGTTCACTACCAACCTTCCAGAAGTCGTTATCAGCCAACACACCGTTCAGTTCATCGTATCCAATAATATACTCACTAGCATCCTTGTCAGCAATATTTATTTTAACGTTCTCATTAAAAGTCAGACTAGCATGATCTTCGCACACACGCTTAGCCATATGTAGGCTTGCATATCTAACGTGTACATTTTTATGTCCGTTATACACGTCCTCATCATGCACACCACTAAGTCTGCCCTTGTACCAACCAAGCATCGTCGCAATATAATTATTGTAGATGCTATAGTCGAATGTGTAAGTATTATAACCAAGCTTATTTATCTCAGCTATAATGTTCTTCATATTAAGCATAGTCAATCCCTCCATTAAACGTAATCAAATCTACGTATTTGTTTCTCAAAGGAGTAACAAAAAGCATCAAAGGTGTCGTTGTCTGTTGTACCATTGTCCAACACTGCATCAACCGTTTTCTTATCATCGTATACCAACGTACCCAAGCTATTTATTACTGTAGTGCAATCTTTATATATGTGTAGCATATTAAGACTGAACATCCTTTGTATAAACTTCACACGTTCCATGATCTTTATTTTTAGTGCATCACCAACAGGTATGCAGTACCTGCTGTTTTTATTTAATGCATTACGTACACCAGCTTCTATATATTGCTCCGCATTATCCACAGATAGTTCAGCAACAGCAATCCTATATGTACCATAGAATTTATTAAATTGGTCAACTACCCAGTTATTTAATGTCTCTGGGTCTATCTCACCCTTATTGGCTAATATTTTATCTGATTGCAAAACTACCATTCCGTCAGCAACATTTTTATAAAAGGCAGTAAACACAAGTGAACTACCGGACTTATTGCCTCCAATATCCAACCCAGCGTGTACAAATCCAATCTTATTTTTGTCCACTTTATTTACTATGTACTCGTCTTTATGCTCCAGGAAGTTTTTAAATATAGTGCCCTCAGCTGCACACCATTGCCCCATCAGGTACCTATTATAGTCCAAACTTCCAACAGGGTAGAGCTTAAACAGCTTATTATAGTATTGCTGTGCTGTCTCATACGTCGCATCTTTATAACTCCAGTTCACAACCTTATTGAAGGTGTTTCCACCATCAATCCTCTTTTTTAACCAGTGCATCGGAGAGTCAGGGTTTGTAGAACAGATGTAGAAGAATGGACTAACACCAAGTTTTTTAAATATGTCGTAATACTCATGACTAAATGTACCTCTCAGACGAGACAAGATAGCACTAAATTGCTCCTCAGTACAAAATATAGCCTCGTCGTGTACTATACAAAATATGTTTGACAAACCACGAAATTTGCTCTCAGAACTACGGTCATTCAAACCAATTATATGTATATATTGCTTAAACAACACAGCGTCCTTCGTTTTGCCATCACGTACACTTTTATCAAACTTAAAGTCCTCACCAAATGCATCAGCAAGTACATTGCACTGGTTCTTCTTGACAGCTTGCTGTGTTTTTCCAAGTAACACTATATTTAGTCCTGTAGCACCCTCAGACATTAAACGGTAACACAACAGCCCCAATGCAATCTCAATACTGTATGTCTTTCCACAACCGTATGGCCCAACATGACACTCCATAGGTACCTTACCTATATTTAGAATGACATCCAACTGTCTGTCACTGTACTCCGCCATCAGAACCACCACCATCATCAATCTTATTATTGAGTGCATCAATAAGTGTGTTCAATGTTTTACATGTCTCACCAGATATGTCATGGTTTATAGCCTCAGAGATCTTAGTTTCAAACAACTGTGCCTCAAAGCCACAAATCTTCATGTCCAGCTCAACAAGTCGTACAAAGTCCTTTACTGTATCCACTTTTATTTTATTGCTCTTAAGTCTACTAATATAGTCAGCAACAGAAGCCTTAATGACTTTGTGGTATGACTCCAAGGTCGTCCTAATGTCATCATTATTTTGCTGCTGTAAGTCCTTATAAACTTCCAAGTCTCTAGACTTTACACGCTCATCCCATCGGAACTCTTTATTATATTTACTAACCGTAACACGAGATATATTATAATGATCAGCAACAGCTTGGAGAGTTCTATCCTCCCCAAGCATATAGTAGTACTCGAACATGTCCTGTATTCTAGGATACTCACGCATTTATATCACCCCCGTCAATGTCGTAATTGTCAATCTTATGTGCCTTCTTTCCGGTAACTGCTTCGAACCTATCAATAATAACGTTCATATATTTAGGCTCCTTCTCCATCATCAAGCATCGTCTACCAAGTTTCTCACAGGCAATCAATGTCGTGCCACTTCCACCAAATGGGTCAAGGACAAAACCACCAGGATTCGAGCTTATCTGAATGTAGTTTCCTATTAGTGTAAGTGGCTTCATAGTCGGATGTACCTTTCCACCTGTCTCTTTATTATCCCGAACGCCATCCTCTTTTGTACTAATGTAAACACTATTATAGATGTTTGGCGGCTGTAATTTATTATTCCAAACACGTTTTGCTTTATTTTTATTATGTAAATATAAACAATACTCCGTGTCTGTCTTAAACGTACCGTTCAAGTAAGGTGTAGGGTTCGTTTTATACCACACAAGGATTCTAAATTTATAGTCATCAAAGATTTTTAGCAATGTCCTAACACCGTATGTATTATTAAATATGTACATACTGCCAATAGGAAGCTCTTTATAAAAAGCCAATGGAGACAAATCAAAAAAGCTAAGTTCTGCAATATCTTCACAATTTTTTATTGTTTTATCATTCAGTTCTGAACTTTTATTTCTATGTATTCTATTTAAGTATCCAGCACAAGACCAACCATCGTTCTTAAAGTCCTGCTCGTATGGAGGGTCAGTAACTAATACATCAACGACCCTATTATTTATAAGGTCAACAACGTTTTGCTTAACTGTACTATCATTACACACAAGTATGTGCTGTCCAAGTGCCCAAATGTCTCCAGTTTTTATATTACGTCTATTATTTTCTGCATCCTTCTCAGCCTTCTCAACATCAAAATTATCATCACCCAAAGAAGTTGATTCTTTTTTATCTGATGTAGCCTCGTCAAGTGACTTGAGTGCTCCAGAGAACAGAGTGTCAACTTCAGGAAGGTCAAAGCCCGTCAGCTCAAGGTCAAAGTCCGTGTCAAGTGAAATGTCACGTAACAAGTCCTCCAACTTCTCAGCATCCCAATCTCCGCTAATCTTATTAAGTGCTATATTAAGTGCCTTCTCATCCGTGTCATTAAGGTCGACATAAACAACATCAATGTCAGTGTAGCCCAACTCCTTGAGTACTTTAAGTCTCTGATGTCCACCAACAACCACCATGTTTCGCTTATTTACAATGATGGGGTCAATATAACCAAAGTGCTTAATACTACGTTTTAGTTTCTCGAACTCTGCATCCCCAGGCTGTAAGTCAACACGAGGATTATATATCGCCATATTCAAGTCCTTAATCAATGCCTTATCAATCTGCATATGTACTTCCTCCTAAATATAATTATTACTTTGTAAATATGTGATTTACTATATCTGAGCATAATGAGTGAGAAGTGGTACAAAAAATAAAGGTGCAACGTATTAACGTTGCACCATATATGTAGTATTTATTTTTATATGGAAACCAATCTTTTTAATCCATGTCATCAAAAGGTGGAATATAATTATTTAACAGATCGTCTAAGTACTCATCATCAATATATTGCTCACATTTATCTATAAAGTCGTCGTCCACAACGTTTATATGTAAGTAGTTAGCACGTATATTATTTATTATAATGAAGTACTCCTTAGACCAGGTGTATTTAAAATTGTCGTACTGGTAGTCAGCTACAAGTCCAATAATGTTTTTAAACACATCCTCACTGTCCACACCATGGTAAACATTGCTGAAGTGCCAATCTCTGAAGACCTCATGCTTGAAAGTAATGACAACCTCAACAGCCACGTCAGTATCGCCAAGACTATTAATTTTATTACACACGTCAGAGAAGTCTAAGAACCTGTCAACTTCATAGTACTTTGAGTATTTAGCCTCCTTCTCATCATGTGCATTATATGCTCTAACAGAGAGTGTCTCAACCTGTAATGTAAGGAAGAGCTGTGTCATGAATACACGTATCTTAGAATCCGTAATCATATGTATCACCCCTTATATTATACCGTGTGCCTCTTTATATCTATTATAGTGCCACATGAGTGTACTACGTGGCATACCAGTGTATTTAACCATCTGGCTCCAAGACAGCTCCTTCTTGAGTTCGAAGATCTCGGTGTCAGTGTAAACCTTCTTAGGCTTGTCCTCCTCAGACTCCTTAGTGATCTCATAAACAGCATCATTAATAGTGTTCAGACTCTTATTTAGCTTGTCAATCTCAACAAGTATATCAGCTTTATTTACAGCGTCTGATGTTTTAAGTCCTTCAAATTTAGTTACAAGTAGTTTTATATTTCCATTTATTGTATTCAGACCCTTCATAACAGATGTAAGGTCATATTTTTTATTAGTGTCCTCAAGTAATATGTTCATATTACCTTCTAATTTATCAATCCTCTTCATAACCATGTCGAAACGGTCAAAGATCTCCTGTACATTACTCATGTATAGCCCTCCTAAAATATATTGTTTGGCAACCCCCATCCAACTTAAACAAGTTTTTGGAATTGTCAACCCTTGGAATTATTAATTGGAATGCATCTTGGCAAGGTGACACATTTTATTTTTGAAAATACCACCAATTTTATTATCCAAAATATATTTTTCCGTTTAAGCCCATGCCAAGATACACAACCTGTACCACAACACTTTGGCATAACCAATCTTAAACAAGCCCACCCGCCAAGTCGAAAAATATATTTTTATATGTTCTTTAGCCTATGTTTTAGTCGTCCTTTTTATTATGTCCGAACATCAAGTAAGCAACAACCACCAGAACGGTAATATAACCAAGAACCAGCATGTCATCACCCCCATCAGAACATCTGCTCTACTAATTTAATACCGAAGTAGAGACCAACCAAACCGAAAAGTACACATCCTATAACTGTCATATGTATTCCTCCTTCTTATTTATATGTCGTTTTTATTTTACTCGTCTGTAGTAAGTATCCAAGTGAGTAAGTGTGATCCACTCTGAATCCAGATCCCACAGAGGATCAAGTGCTGAAATAGCGTAAACTCTATTATATTTTTTATAGATCTCGTCTATTTTACCCCTGTGTTTCTTATTATCATCACTATTGCACAACTCTATATTATTAAGTGCAAAGTTGAAAGGCTCTATACCAAGTCTGGTAGCTGTTCTTATATTAGCACTACAGTCCATCACGTTAGCCTCATAGTTCTCATAATTTTTTAAAAGTGAGTTCTTTTTAATGTTATGTAAACCAGCAAGTAAACGTTCTATAGACAAAGTACCAGTATGTGTAATGTTTGCTAGCCCGTAGCAGTTCGCCTTAAAGTGTAGTCTATCTCCCTTCCAGCGTTGACGTGTGCTAGCCACCATCTTTATTAATGTAGCCTTCTCGCTACGTGTTCCGTATGTAGCACCATCAGTTTTGATTATTAATTTTGTGTCAGTATCTACAAAGTCCACATAAACCTCAGTAGTGTCCTCAATTGATCTAGCCATTCTCGTATCTGTAAGGTATTCTATATTTTTTACGTGTGTAAGTGTACGCATGTAATTATTGGAAGATTTGTGATTTAGTGCTTTAAACTCATCAAAGTCAACTACATCAATACCGTAGTGATTAGCAACTATTTTAGTATGTAGTGGGTTTGTAATGCCATCAGACAAACCCCAAAGTAATGAATGGAGTGATACTATTATATTATCATCAATAATGATCTTTATCTTCTGGTCGATGTCAGCGTTCTCTTTGCAGTAGTCCTCAAAGTTTTTATAGCTTGCCTTCTTATTTTTATAGTCAGCAATCTTAAACTTTAGTCCAGCTTTAGCCAGGTCAATAATGTCGATACCTTTATCAAGAATGACCTCAACACTGTCTAAGTGCTCTGGTGGTGCTGTGAATGCACCGAGGAATCCAATCTTAAATGTGTAGTCTTTCATAAAAAGACCTCCTTCTTATATGTTTTATTTATATAAAGTGTGCTATTGCAACACTATATATTTTTATTATTTATTATTTATACCACATATTGAAACCAATGTAGTGTTTTAGGATCCAACATGAATTACAATATGTAGCTCAATTGTAATAGTGTTTTTATTTTTATAACACTGTACTATTTGTTATATTATATGCATGTAAGCTAACATCTTCTGGCGTTCATTTACATCATTTATAAGAATTATAAAATCAGTGTCAAACATTTTTTTATTTGAAACAACATGTATGTTTAGCTTAATTTCGTCGTCATAATCTTCGTCATCAGTTTTATCAATTTGATCTCTGTCTAAATGATTAAGTATACCTTCTCTATCATCATAGTGTGCATCCAGCATTATGCTATACAATTTATTATTATCAAAATCTATGTCATCAGGTATGTACCAGATGATGTTGTTATTATTTATTGTGTATCCGTACCCACCGAAGAGTTCGTATAAACAACCAGTGAATCTAGCTTTAGTAAGCATTCTACGTGCTTTCTTATCATCAAGTTCTATTTTATTTGAAGTGTCAACCATGTCATAAAGTATGTCAATATTTATATTAAGTCCGTAACATACTTTATAGAAGTCATCATTTATAATAGTATATTTGTCAAGTTCTGCGCCCCACAATGCATCTGGTGACTTGGATACAAATGTAAAATTATATGTATCACTTTTATTAAGGTGTAGCTTATCTAGTATATTCTTAATACGTAAGGACAATCTTACATCATCAGGTATGTAAACTATGTAGTTAGTGTCATCAATTTTTATTACATAGTTTGTACTGTTTACATAGCTTATTAATGTAATTTCTATTTTGTCCTCAGCAGAAGCATTATTTATTATTGTCATCGCCTCATCAATTGTAAGCTTAGCCTTCTTATTTGTAGTCATTTTAGTGTCCTCCTTCTTATTATTTGTAGTCATCGTAATAGTGTCCTCATTCTTAATGTTTGTAGCCATCATAATAATGTCCTCCTTCAAATTACTTTCTATTTATTTTTTATTAATTATATCACATATTGAAACCAATGTAGTGTTTTAGGATCCAACATGAAGTACAATATGTATTCTAATTGACAATATGTATTTACTTTTGACAAACTGTGTTTTTTATTATTAACAAGTCGCTATAAACAAGATTTATTTTTTATAATTTTATTTTTTATTTTTTATTAATTATAACACATATTGAAACCAATGTAGCGTTTTATGATCCAACATGATGTACAATATGTAATACAATTTGTAATATTGTATCTATTATTAGACTATTTGTATAAAAATTAGAAATTTATGTCTCTTTTTATTTTTTATACCACAATCTGAGTTCATTACAGGAAACCATGTACCTCACATTTTTATATAATGGTCTGGCTTTGTCAACATGGTCTCTATTTTGCTAACTAGTAGCAAGGTTCTTAATATGTATCTTAAATTTAATATAATGGTCTGAAAATATAAAAATTTATCTATATATAAACCACACAGGAAGGAGGATATAAAAAAATGAGCACCCACAAGTCGTGAGTGCTCTCTGATTTATTTTATAATGGCTAGCTCTTGATACTCTTTTGGTATCCAACTCCAGACTGTCGAGAAGGGACGTTCTGCTATTGTTCCTTCTATGATTGCTATTTCGTCTGGTGTCAGATTGTACTTTTTGTATAGCTCTTCGTCTGTGAATAAGTGGTCAAAGGCTACGGGGTCTGGAACGAAACGCCACCAGGTGTCACTGGTTACTACTGATAAACCACAAATACTATTGAATATTAGGAATCTTATGAACTTTGTATATGCGTAGGATATGAATGAGACTACTTTTAACATACTGTCGGAATTAAATAATGGGTAGTAACTTGGGTGTAGTGTGGCACCGTTTTTTACATCGCTTAGAGTGTTGAGTTCTCCAGGTGATATTACCTGTGTATTTCCACTGGCTCTGAGTGTAACATATAAAGCCTTACCATTAGTATTAGTTCCACCGGCTGCCACTAGTCCATTAATCCAGTATTGATAGTTCGCAGTTTCTGTATACTTTGATACTAAATATGGCTTGAAGTCTCCAAGCTTGTTTATTATGCTCTGACCTTTATTATTGAGTGAGTCTTGCCCACCCCTAAATGGTCTAGTTACTATGTCGTTATAATATTTATTAAGTCCACACCTATTTTCTATTGTTTTTATATCACAAACTTTGTTTTTCTCTGCTATGTAATAGCTAATACCAGATGCCTCAAATACGTTAAACACATCACTTGGCTCAGGATAAAAACAAATCTTACTCATATGTGGTACTACTTCTTTTCTGAATGTACTATATAATTTTTCTTTTGTCTTATCGCCTTTGCATTGCCACTTTGCTGGAATTATCATGACATTGTACTTTTTACAAATGTCGAAACAGGCTAGACCGAATTTCATTTGAATGTCTGTTCGGTCATAAGGTGGGTTTGCTATTACTATGTCGAAGTTCATGGTTTTATGTCCTCCTTACTAATGTTCTTTATTATTCTATACAAAGTCGACCTGCTTACGCCCAGACGCTTAGCTGCATCAACAACTGTAACCGTACCCTTCTCCAAATCTGCTCTTAAACCATCCAACACGTCTTTGTCGAATTTTTTACAAGGTCGTCCTTTATATTTACCAGCCTTCTTAGCGAGTGCAATACCCTCAGCCTGTCGATCTCGTATGTTCTCACGCTCGAACTCTGCAAGTCCAGCAAAAATAGCAAGTATCAGCTTATTGTAAGCACCAGAAGTATTTATGCCCTCCTTTATAAACACAACAGACACACCCTTATTATTTAATGTATCTATCGTCTTATATAAGTCGATGATGTTTCTATTTAGACGTGAAAGCTCACTCACAACTATTGTATCTCCTTCTCTAACAAAGTCCATCATAGCCTTAAACTGCTCTCTATCAACGTCCTTTCCAGATTTCTTGTCCTCGTACAACCTGTCAACACCGTATCTTCCAAGTGTCTCTCTTTGCCTGTCCAAGTTCTGGTCAG
>Ga0326513_10001479_pt1 | contig 18373 bp, 13 predicted proteins | sample 2_2465_0518_D_FD_203654 | JGI IMG/M metagenome (GOLD analysis project Ga0326513, IMG submission 203654) | Bovine rumen microbial communities from UC Davis, California, United States - 2_2465_0518 | ecosystem: Host-associated > Mammals > Digestive system > Stomach > Rumen | place: USA... | reverse complement strand
GATGAGGTTGTACATATAGAGCTGCACCTCAGACTCATCTTCCGCAAACAGCATGGTAATATGACTTGTATACGCAGACAGTTCTCCTTCATAGTCGACTTTTACCAGTTCATAGTTTCCTGTGGAATCACTTACCACGTCCCCGATTGTACAACTGAGCCCCTCAACGCCGGAGACCTGACTGACAAAATCCCGTGTAAGCTGGTACTTTGCATCTGCCGCAACCGCGTTTACACCGAGACTCATCGTCAGCATCAGGACAAGCGCGAATGCAAGAATTCTACGGATTGTTTTCATATCTGCACTTCCTTTCGTCATGTTATGCAAATATGATACGACATATCTTACAATCTGTCAAGCTGCATCCCGGTGTCTTTCGTCCAGCCGAGGACCCGCTGCTTCATACCCTCTACGTCCAGAACGCCCAGTGCGAAGCCCTTTCGGATCAGTTCCTGCGGGACATATTCGTCGTACTTTTCAAACACCGGGACCTCCTGCGGATAGACCAGCTCCAGCGGGTCGAAGTCGATTTTCGCCTCCTCCGCCGTAATCCGGTAGAATTCCTCTTCCCCGACCTTCATGGTGAACTGCATATAGTACGGCCGGGAGGAATTCAGCCCTCTCAGGCCCAGCCGCTCCCCGCAGCGGATCTTCAGGAAGCGCTCCAGCGCCAGGAAGGCATAGCTGCCCAGCCAGGGAAACAGCGCCCACATATTCCCGCCCAGATGCACCAGGGGCCGGTCCGCCATGCCGGACATGCGGAAGCTCTCCCGCGCATCCTGAAGCCTGCATACCGCGTGGCGCATAAGATAGGGATAACTCTTCTCCTCGTTCAGAACACGGTACATGCGCTCGAGGATCCTTGTGTGGATATCCCCCGCCACATCCCCGAAATAGGCCGGGATTCTTCCTTTGACCAGCGTGCAGTAGACCACCCGTTTCTGATGATCCACCTCTTCCACGACCCAGACTCTCCCAGCGATGGCGATCTTGTCCCCCACGGGAGGGGGCTTGACGATGGTGCCGAGTTCCTGTGAATCGGCCCTCACGGAGTACTCCACGTTCTCCTGGAACACGGCGTAGAACTTGTAGTTGTTCACAATCCGCTCCCCCGCGAGGCCCACGATCAGGCCGCCGTTTTCCGTCCGGCTGATCTGATCGATCTCCAGCAGATGCTGAAGCAGCAGGCGGTAATCCTCCTGCGAAATCCGGTGAAAACAGGAGAGCGGCAGCACCCGGGACGCCAGTTCTCCGGGTGTCATCTCTCCGCAGGAGGCCAGGGTGCTCATGGTCTGATGGTAGAGCAGGCTGTATGGAAGCCGCTCTGTCCGCGGCGGCTCGACGAAGCGTTCTTCGATGTAGAGCTGCACCAGTGCGATGCCCTGGATCAGGTACCAGGGGATCATATCGGGGAACATCGCCCGCGCTTCCGGATGCTCCTCCCGCATTACAAACCACATTTCCGACGGGTTGCCCCGGCGGCCGGTCCTGCCCATGCGCTGCAGGAACCCCGAGACCGTGAACGGCGCGTCGATCTGAAACGCCCGTTCCAGCCGGCCGATGTCGATGCCGAGTTCCAGCGTTGCGGTGGCGCAGACCGAGAGCAGCGAGTCATCGTCCTTCATTTCTTCCTCGGCGCTCTCGCGATAAGAGGCGGAGAGATTCCCGTGGTGGATCAGAAAGCGCTCCGGTTCATGATTCACTTCGCAGTACTGACGCAGGCTCTGACACACCGCCTCGCACTCCTCGCGGGAGTTGGTGAAGATCAGGCATTTCTTCCCGCGCGTGTGCTCAAAGATATAGCCGATGCCCGGGTCCGCCGCCTTCGGCGCGGTGTCGGTCGCCTCTTCCGTCACCGGCGCCGCGGCGACGTCCTCTTTTCCCTCGTCTGCCTGCGGCGCGGTGTTGAAGAAGTGCTCCATGCTGAGCCGCCAGACTTCCTTCCCCGCTTCAAAGCGGGGGATCACGGTGCCGCGGCCGCTGCCCGCGGCCAGGAACTTCCCCGCCGCTTCCGGATTGCCGATCGTGGCGGAAAGACCGATCCGCCGCGGCCGGCATCCTGCCAGTCTGCAGAGCCGCTCGATCAGGCAGAAGGTCTGCATCCCCCGGTCTCCCCGCAGCAGAGAGTGGACTTCATCGATGACGATGAAGCGCAGGTCCCCGAACAGGGACGGGATTTCCATGTGCCGGTTGATCATGAGTGATTCCAGCGACTCCGGCGTGATCTGCAGGATCCCCGCGGGCTTTTTCATCAGCTTCCGCTTCTGGGACTGGGGAACATCTCCGTGCCAGCGGGTGACCGGGATCCCCTCTTCTTCGCACAGTTCGTTCAGCCTGCCGAACTGGTCGTTGATCAGCGCCTTCAGCGGTGCGATGTACAGCACCCCGACACTGGAAGAGGGGTTTTCGTCCAGCAGCGTCAGGATGGGGAAAAAGGCCGCTTCCGTCTTGCCCGAGGCGGTGGAGGCCGTCAGGAGCACATTCTCTTCCGTCCCGAAAATGGCCTCTCCGGCTGCATTCTGCACCCCCCGCAGCGTCTGCCAGCCGGAGCGATAGATATAGTCCTGGATAAACGGGGCGTATCTGCCGTAAACGTTCATATCTGAAACTCCGCGTAGTTGCTGTCGGTCTCATCCGAAACCGCTTCCGAGGCGGCATAGCTGAATTCATCCGATTCCATCAGCTCTTCGATACATAGGCCCGGATTCTGGTACATCAGATCAAGCAGTTCGATAAAATCCCGGATCACCTCACGGGGCGTGATGTTCTGGTCCGCGCCGATCCGCCCGTATTCCAGCTGGATGAATCCCGCCAGGTCTTCCGTCCCGATGCGCCTTTCATAGCCGTAGAGATCCGCGTGCATGTCCGAGAGCTTCTCACACAGCACCAGCATCTCCTCCGGCGTCAGCGGCTCCAGGCGGATGACCGGGGCAAGCAGGTCTCTTGCGCCGGGTCGGGAGAACTTCCCTTCCGCCAGACGGGACCGGAGCGCCTCATAGCTGTAGACCCCGCGCCGCCTGTCCTCGATGGCCTGGGGCGTCGCGCCCATGATGATCCCGAGGTAGCGGGCCTTGCCCTGCAGCGTGTCGTTGTACATCGTCAGCATCTTCTCGTAGTTGTACTGTCTCGTGACCGTGTTCGGGATCTTGTAGAGATTGACAAGCTCATCGATCATGATCATCATGCCGGCATAGCCCGCCAGGCGGAAGAACACCGCGAACAGCTTCAGATACTCGTACCAGTCGTCATCCGTAATGAGGATGCTGACGCCGAGTTCGTCCCGGGCTTCGCGTTTCGTGCTGTACTCTCCCCGGAACCAGCGCACCACCTTCATCCGCAGCTCGTCCTCGCCCTCCACGTAGGCGTGATAATATAGGGAGAGCAGCTTCGCAAACTCAAAGCCGTGAACGAGCTCACTGACGGCGGAGGTCACGGCGTAGATCTTCTGATCCACCGCCCGGGTCAGGGCGGGGTCCCCCGGGGTCAGTCCGGTCTCCTGAACGGCTTCGGCCTGGACACTGCTGATCCAGCGGTCGAGGATGAGCGTCAGGGCGCCGCCTTCGGGCTTGGTTTTGGTGGAGAGGTTCCCAATCAGTTCGCGATAGGTGGCAAGTCCCTGGCCTCTCGTGCCCTGAAGACGCCGTTCCGGCGACAGGTCCGCGTCGGCGACGATGAAGCCCCGATCCATCACGTAGTTGCGGATCGTCTGGATCAGGAAGCTCTTGCCGGAGCCATACCGCCCCACAATGAAGCGGAAGGACGCGCCGCCCTCCGAGATGATGTCCACGTCATGCAGCAGGGCTTCGATCTCATTCTTCCGCCCAACCGTGATATACGGCAGACCAATCCTCGGCACCACGCCGCCTTTCAATGAATTCAGTACCGTCTGTGAAATCCGTTTCGGTACCTTTCTGTTTCCCTCGCTCATGGAACCCTTCCTCCAAGTATCGCTGCGATGTCTTCTCTGTAATCCTCGATCAGGCTGATTTTGTCGCCGTCGTATTCCAGGATGTTGTCTCCGATCTCGTCATAAAATGCCTCGTTGATCGTGTCCGTGACCAGCGCCGGCATCAGATGTGCCGATCGGATCTGCCCGTCCGCCGTCTCCCCTCGCATCAGGGCTTTCAGAATCGTAAGATGCGTTTCATCCAGTCCGGTAAAGACTGCGGTTTCTTCCTCCGTCTGCTGCGGGGCCTCTGTTTTGTGTATGGCCTCTGCAGACATCGCCGTCCCGGAGTTCGATGCAGGGGCTTTGAATGTCGTAACGGGCGGCATCGCCGGGGCTGTCAGACGGTGAACCGCTTCTTCGCCGCTGCGCTCCCCGTCCAGCTCTTCCGCCGTCAGCAGGCTGTCCCTGGTAATGCCCGCCGCCCGGCGGATCTGCTCCAGGCCCGAGAGGTCGATGGTAATCTTCGGTCTCGACGCCTCCAGAACTGCCTTCCGGTCCTCCTCCAGAACCGCTTCCACATAGGGTCTGGCCCAGGCTTCGGCAGCTCTCTCCTGCAGATTTCGCCCGGTTTTCAGGTATTTCCGGATCGCCCGGTCCGCCTCATGAAGCAGCGCCTCTAGCCGTTTCCGGTCAAAATACAGCTCCTCATAGCGCTCTTCGGTCCATCTCCCGCCGCGGCAATGATAGCTCCGGCTTCCATCCAGGACAAAATCGATATCCGGGTGTCCGCCCTCCTCCGCGTAAACCGCATTGGAAAGCGGATACCAGTGGAAGGTCTTCCGTTCTCCGAAGCAGGCTTCGAAGAAGTCTTCTCCCTTCTCTGTCCCCTTCCGCACTGCGCCGCGCCAGACTTCGGCAAACAGGTGCTTTCCCCGCTCCTCTTCCTTTGCGACGGCCGGCGATTGGGCCAGTCTGTTCCCGCCAAACACGCAGAGGGCCGAGAACACCGCCTCATCCGCCGCGTTTTCCGATGTCCGGAGGATTGTCAACGCGGCGTCTTTTTCCAGCATGGCCGGCTCCGCGAAGCTGCGGACCATCTCCGCCGGCAGCCCATGGAGCACCGCGTACTCCAGCATCCATCTCCGAAGATTTTTTCGCATGGATGGATCGCCGATGCCGCTGTCGAGAAAGCCTTTCTCAAACGCCCGCATTTTCCGCAGGCTGTCCTCCGGCGAACTGCTTCCGATGCCGCAGAGCAGCTCATACAGGTAGAGATAGGCCAGGGAAGCCGCAATCGGGCCGTACTCTCCCTTCCGGACGCCGGTGCGCCAGGTGAAATAACCCCGCAGCTGGCGGACGTCAAAATCATGGTAGGTGGGGAAATACCTTCGGACGTCACCCGTCCAGGGTCTGTCGTCCTCATAGTCCTCCATAAACCTGCCCTGACGAAGGAAGTTTCTGCACTTGCGGAGATAGGAGCCGTCGCCGTGTTCATACAGCTTCCTCATCTCCCGGATGCGGCCCGGGACCTTCGGCATCGCGGGATTCGGATTCTCCCCGGCAAAGGGCAGAGCGGTTTCCCGGTAGATCTGTTCTCCGTCAAACTTCTGTGGTTCCAGCACAACGGTTACTCCCTCCGGCTGCATGCGGCTCCCTCCTTCCTGTCTTGTTTCCGTCTCGCAAAAATGTTTCTTGAATACCCTTGCACAAAATGCAGGGCCTTATCTCTCACCGGGCAATCAATGCCGTTAAGCAGTATAACATATCCGTTTTTGAAATCAAGTACACAGAATCTGCATACCTGGTACGTTCTCCGATACCGCCATGGAACACAGGACCTCCGGCTGAACCGGAGGTCCTGGCTTTTTATTTCTTCCGCATCTTCTTCGCGTAAGCGAACATCCAGATCACAATCGCGACCAGCGCGATCACGACCACGATTCCGAGAATCAGGTTGAACAGGCTCCCTACCAGTCCCGCGGTGCCCTCGATGAGTTTCACCAGCAGCGTTACCAGCGAGATCACCACGGCGACAAGTATCACAAGCCTTGAAATCTGTTTGGTGGACATGCGTTTTCTCCTTTCCGCTCAGGCCGTCTCCGGCCCCAGTCTCCCCAACACTTCCGTAAACCACCCCGGCAGCTCCGTCGTCAGATGCACGTGTTCGCCGCTGCGCGGGTGGATAAACTTCAGCTCCCGCGCATGGAGGCACTGCCCCTCGAGGCCCTTTTCCGGGCAGGGGGCGCCGTAGATGCCGTCTCCCAGAAGCGGATGCCCGATGCTCGCCATGTGGACGCGGATCTGGTGGGTCCGTCCGGTCTCCAGGCGGCACCGTACATGGGTGTATCCGTTGTATCGGGCCAGGACCTCCCAGTGGGTCACCGCCGGGCGGCTGTTTCTCTCGATCACCGCCATGCGCTTGCGGTCCGTCGGATGCCGCCCGATGGGTCGGTCAACGGTCCCGCTCTCTTCCCGCAGCCTGCCGCGTACCACCGCCTCGTATACCCGTGAGAGGCTCCGGTCCGCCAGCTGTGCCGACAGCGCCTGATGGGCAAAGTCGTTCTTCGCCACGATCAGCAGCCCGGAGGTATCCTTGTCGATGCGGTGGACGATGCCGGGGCGTTTTTCCCCGCCGATACCCGAGAGGCTGTCTCCGCAGTGCCAGAGAAGTGCGTTTACCAGGGTCCCATCCGGGTGTCCCGGCGCCGGATGCACCACCATGCCGCGGGGCTTGTTGACCACGATGAGATCCTGATCCTCATAGACGATATCCAGCGGGATCTCCTGCGCAAGGAGCGGGATCTCTTCCGTTTCCGGCAGCGTCACGGTGATCTCCATCCCCGCTTCGCAGCGCGTGTTCTTTTGTACCGGCCGGTCCCCGACCCGCACCGCGCCTTTTTCGATCAGGCGCTGCGCCGAGCTCCGGCTCAGGCTCGGGACAGTACGCGCGAGGAGAGCGTCGATTCGCTCTCCGCTCTCCTCAGCAATGATGGACAGAATTTCTTCATCCATATTCTTGTATTGTTTATCTGAATTCGTTCAGGATGTCATCCAGGGAGAATTCCTCTTCCGAAGACGATACAGGTTTGGCCGCGGGTCTGGGAGCGGGCTTCGCGGCGGGTTTGGCCGCCGTGGCGGCAGCCGGCTTTGCGGCGCTCTGGGCCGCCGGTCTCGCCGCGGGTCTTGCGGCGGCCGGTTTCGCGGCGGCAGACTGCGTGCTCCGCTGGGCGGGCCTGGCCTGGGCACTCTGGGCGGGGGCTGCGCTTCTCGCTGCCGGTCTCGCCGCGGCGGCCGCGGACTTCTTCGCCGCTTCAACCTTGGCCTCGGCGCGGTCCCAGCCGGCAAAGGGATCCTCATCCGACTGTACCGCTTTCGCTGCACTGGCCCGGGCCTGCGGGGCTACGGCCTTCTGCTTTACGGCTGTCTGCCTGCGGGCGGGAGCCGGTGCGGGCTCCTCGTAATCTTCCTCGTCGTCCTCTTCGACCGCGGCGCGTTTTGCGCGTCTGGACTTCAGGGACTTGCGGGCACGGGCAGGCTTCTCATATTCTTCGTCGTCCTCGTCCTCATCCTCGTAATCGTCCTCGTCCTCATAGCGGGAGGCACGGCGCTTGCTGCGCTTCTCCTTTTTGCGGGAAGCACGCTTCGGCTTTTCGTACTCCTCGTCGTCTTCGTCGTCTTCAAACTCATAGTCGTCTTCGTCATCCCGTCTGGTTTTTCCGAAGATCACCGCAAGGGCAAAGACGATGGCGAACACCGTGATGAACACATCCGCCAGGTTGAAGACCGGGAAGTTCATGAACTCCGTCTTGAACATATCCTGTACATAGCCGTACAGCACGCGGTCAAGGCAGTTGGACAGGGCTCCGGCCGTCACCAGGACGATGGACCAGCGCGCCAGCTTTCCGGAGATCAGCTTTGTCGCCAGGGCAATGATCACCGCCACCGTAAAGACGCCCGCCACAATGATAAACGGGATTCTCGCTCCGCTTCCCGCCAGGAAACCGAACGCGGCGCCGTCATTATGCACATTGGCCAGACTCAGGATCCCGGGAATGAATTCCTCTCCGGTCGAGGTCAGCGCAATGTGGCCCTGCACCCAGAATTTGATGTACTGGTCGGCAATGATGACCAGCAGTCCGATAATAGCATACAACATAGTGATCTCCTATCTGCCGCATCAGCAGCGGTGAAAATGGAATCTCAACAGAATTGATGGAGGTTTCTCAACCGGGCGGGCGGGATCCGCCCGCCCGTCAGAGTCTTACAGGGTTTTCAGGACCTCGGCGCAGCGCGGGCAGAGTCCCGTCTCCGGATCGGCCTCAAGCGAATGCATCCAGCAGCGCGGGCACTTGACACCCGGCGCTTCGCGGACGCTGATTTCCAGGCCGGGATAGGCGGTTCCGTTGTTTCTCGCGGCCGCATCCGGATCCTCGTCCGGGGCGATCAGGCATTCGGATACGATGAAGAGCTCCTTCAGGCCCATGTCGCTGACGCTCTCCAGAGCCGCTCTGCTGTCGTCGTCCGTGGCATGCAGCCGCACGGCGGCCTCCAGAGGCTTGCCGATGCGCTTGGCGGCGCGGGCGGTTTCGATGACGCCGTTGACGTCGTTGCGGACACGGATCAGGCTGTCCCAGCGTGCCATCTCGTCCTCGCTCAGGCTGTAGGCCGTGAAGGGCTTGTTCATCTGGTTCAGCAGGACATTGCGGGTGTCGTCCTCCGCGCGGTGCGGCATCGCCAGCCAGATTTCGTCGCAGGTGAAGGCCAGGATCGGCGCAAACATCTTGGTCAGGGTGTCAAGGATGTAGAACAGAGCGGTCTGAGCGCTGCGGCGCTTCAGGCTGTTCGGCGCCTCGCAGTACAGACGGTCCTTGATGATATCCAGATAGAAGCTGGAGAGCTCGACCACACAGAAGTCGTTGATCGCGTGGGAAACGGTATGGAACTCATAGTCCTGATACGCCGCTTCCGCCTTGTCGATCAGCTCGTTGAGCTTCGTCATCGCCCAGCGGTCCAGCGGCAGCATCTCTTCCGGCGCGACCGGGTTCTCCGGATCGAAGCCGTCAAGGTTGCCGAGGCAGTAGCGCGCCGTATTGCGGAACTTCAGGTAGTTCTGGCTCAGCTGCTTGAAGATCTCCTTGGAGCAGCGCACGTCGACGTGATAGTCGGCGGAGCCTGCCCACAGGCGGACCACGTCCGCGCCGAACTCATCGATCAGCTCCTGCGGATCCACGCCGTTGCCGAGGGACTTGTGCATCTCGCGGCCTTCGCCGTCCACCGTCCAGCCGTGGGTCAGGCACTCCTGATACGGAGCCCCCTTGCCCAGCGCGCCGACCGCCACCAGCAGCGACGACTGGAACCAGCCGCGGTACTGGTCGCCGCCTTCGATGTACATCGTGGAGGGCCAGAAGCCCTGATCGCGCTGCATTGCGGCAAAGTGCGTGGAGCCGGAGTCAAACCATCCGTCCAGCGTGTTGGTTTCTTTGGTGAAATGCTTTCCGCCGCAGTGCGGGCAGACAAAGCCGTCCGGCAGAAGATCCTTCGCTTCGCGCTCAAACCACGCGTTGCTTCCGCACTCTTCGAAGATCTTCGCAACGGATTCGATGCTCTCTTCGGTGCAGACGGGCTTGCCGCAGTCGTCGCAGTAGAACACCGGGATCGGCAGGCCCCAGCGGCGCTGACGGGAAATGCACCAGTCGCTGCGCTCGCGGATCATGGCGCCCATGCGCTCCTTGCCCCAGGTGGGAAGCCAGCGCACATTCTCACAGGCGGCGATGGCCTCGTCCTTGAAGGAATCCACCGAGCAGAACCACTGCGGGGTCGCGCGGAAGATGATGGGCTTCTTGCAGCGCCAGCAGTGCGGATAGCTGTGGGTGATGTTCTCCGAGGCAAAGAGCATGCCGCTCTCTTTCATGTCGGCTGCGATGATGGGGTTGGACTCTTCCACGCCCAGTCCGGCATATTTGCCGGCGTAGTCGGTGTGGCGGCCCTGATCGTCCACCGGGACGACCATCTCCGTGCCGTACTGCATGCAGGTCTGATAGTCGACATCGCCGAAGCCGGGCGCCGTGTGGACGCAGCCGGTACCGGAATCCGTCGTAACATAGTCCGCCAGCATCAACAGGGAAGTCTTGGGCAGGAAGGGATGATCCGCCAGCATGTACTCGAAGAAGGTGCCGGGGTGGGTTTCGACAGTCTCGTACTCCGTGATGCCGCCCTTGGCCATGACCTCGTCCACCAGGGCCTCGGCCATGATGTACATCTCGCCGTTGGGGACCTTGACGATTGCATACTGAAAGTCCGGATGCAGGGTGATGCCCAGGTTTCCGGGAAGCGTCCAGGTGGTCGTCGTCCAGATCATGAAGAAGAGCTTCGACTTGTCCAGGTGGCTGAGCTTGCCCTTGTCGTCATGCATCGGGAACTTCACATAGACCGTGGTGACCGGGTCGTCGTGATATTCGATCTCCGCCTCGGCCAGGGCGGTCTCGTCATGGGCGCACCAGTAGACCGGCTTGAAGCCCTTGTAGATGTGGCCGTTGCGGTACATCTTGCCGAAAACGCGCACCTCGTCGGCCTCGAAGCCGGGGTTCATCGTGTAGTACGGATGCTCCCAGTCGCCGATGACGCCGAGACGCTTGAAGCCCGCCATCTGGATCTTGGCATATCGTTCGGCATAGTCGTGGCAGGCGCTGCGGAAGTCCGCCGTGGACATTTCCTTGTGGTTGAGCTTCTGCTCCTTGATGATGGCGCTTTCAATGGGCATGCCGTGGTTGTCCCAGCCGGGGATGTAGGGGACATAGCGGCCGCGCATCATATAGCTGCGGTTGATGAAATCCTTCAGGGCCTTGTTCAGCGCGTGGCCCATGTGGATGTTGCCGTTGGAGAACGGAGGTCCGTCATGCAGTGAAAACAGCGGCTTGCCCTCGTTCTTCTTCAGCTGCAGGTTGTACAGATCCATCTCTTCCCATTTTTTGAGCATGTCCGGCTCGCGCTTGGGGAGGCCGGCACGCATGGGGAAGTCGGTTTTCGGCAGGTTCAGGCTGGAATTATAATCCTTGGACATAGAAAAATCTCCTGGTATCAGTATATAAAATAATAAGCCGAAAGCGGGGCGTGCGCTTTCGCGCCACCCCGCGACATGATTCGGCTTTCAGGAGCAGCTTACAGGTTGAAGGACTGTGTGCTGCTCAGGTTTTTCCGCTTGGGAGCGGGAGCCAGATCGAAGTCGGAAAGGTCGAGATCCAGCGCCGGTTCCGGAGCGCTGGGGCGGGAGACCTGTTCCTCAATAGAGCGGACCGCTTCGTCGATGTCGACGTCGTCGGTCACAACAGGCACCTCCTCTTCTTCCTCAACCTCTGCGACCTCAGGCTCTTCCTCCGGCAGCTCCAGCTCTCCGCCGATCACACCCAGTCTGGTGAGGTGCTCGCTGCAAAGTGCCTTGGCCTTGTCCAGGAAGATCTTCGTCGCGGTCTGCGCGTCACTCAGGCGGCGCTCTTCAGCGGCGGTCTGATCCTGGATGGAACCGACCTTCGCCTTGACCTGACGCTCTGCGTCTTCAATCATCGCGGCGGCGCGCTGACGCGCTTCGCTCTCGATCTGCACCGCGAGCTTCTGTGCCGAGAGAATTGCCATGTTCAGTGCTTCCTCATTGGCGCGATATTCTTCTATCTTGTCCACGAGGACCTTCATCTTGCTCTTCAGAACGGCATTTTCCTTCTGGGCTGCGCCGATGTCCTCGGCCAGCTCTTCCAGGAAGTCGTCCACAGAGGCCATGTCATAGCCATTCATTCTGGACTTCTCAAAAGTCTTTTCACGGATGTCCTGAGCGGTAATCATGCTTTAAATCCACCTTTCAATGATTGATGTACGGAATTACGAAGTGAAGTTGATATATCAGGTTGAGGCCGTCCCCGATCCGGAGGTACCGAACTCCTCCGCGCCGAGCACGTCAACATTCTGCGGGGTGACAAAATAGGTCTTCGCCGAAATCGGGGTGATCTTCCCCTGCAGCGCATAGGCAATTCCGGAGAGAAAATCCAGCAGGCGTCTGGCCAGATCCGTCGGGACGCCCTCCAGTGTCATCACAATGCTCCGGCCCTGGCTCAGATGCTGCACCAGGTCGCCGGCCTCATCAAAGCTCTTGGGATTGAAGAGGATGACCTGCTGTTCCGTTCCGCCGAACTCCACCGTCCGCTCCCGGGCGGTAATCCGCGGCCGCGGGGCCTTTTTTCTTCCCAGGCCGGAGAAAATTCCCTTTCCTCCGCCTTCCTGGGCTGCGGGAGCGGCGTCTTCGGTCTCTTCCTCAACCGGTTCGGGCGTCTCCCGTCCGCCAAACGCGTTTTCAAACTCCAGCTGAGCCTCCGTCGGAGCAGGCGGCTGCGCGGAGGGATCTGCGCCCTCGTAAAAGTCGTCCTCGTCCTCATACGGCTGGGTCAGCTTTCTCAATTCGTCCATGAAGCTCATGGCTGATCCTCCGTTTTGTTTTTATGTATAATTCCGCGGGCCAAAAATCCCGGTTCCGACGCGTACCATGTTCGCACCGCAGCGAACCGCCTCGGCGTAATCCCCGGACATACCCATCGAAAGAAAATCCATCGATATATTATCGTATTTTTTTTCGCAATTGTCAACAAAAAGCTTTTGCATTTTCAGAAAAAAAGGGCGGTTTTCTTCCGGTTTTTCGCAAATCGGCGGAATTGCCATGAGTCCCCTTACCCGGACGGAGGTCATTTTGGCCGCTTCTTCCAGTGCCGGCCCGATCTCTTCCGGTGAAAATCCGGACTTTGATTCCTCATTTCCGATGTTGACTTCCAGCAGCACGTCCTGCGTAAGGCCCCGCTTTTGGGCTGTTTTGGAGATCTCCTGCAGCAGGGAAAGGCTGTCCACCGAGTGGATCAGGCTGCAGAGCCCCACCACCTGACGGACCTTATTCTTCTGCAGATGTCCGATAAAGTGCAGCGGCGCGCCCTCATAGGCGCCCTGGGCGTTCTTCTCCAGCATCTCCTGCACCCGGTTTTCCCCGCAGATGTCCACGCCCGCCCGGATCGCCGCCCGGACAGAATCCGCATCGTTCATCTTGGTCGCCGCCACCAGCAGGATTTCCGCCGGATCTCGGCCCGCTTCCCCGGCCGCCTGCGCGATTTCCGCCTTAACATGCGCTACGTTTTTCCCGATCTGTTCTTCTGTCATACGCTCTCCTCCCCTTCGAACGCCTCCAGTACCCGCCCGGCCATTTCTTCCGTCGTCATCCGGTCCGCCTCCAGCCACAGGACATCTTCCCTGCGGCGAAACCACGTGAGCTGCCGCTTGGCATAGCGCCGGGTCGCCTGCTTGATGAGCGAGACCGCCTCTTCCCGGCTGATCTCACCCTGCAGCGCCATGGCGGCCTGCCGGTATCCGATCGCCTGCATGCAGGTGCTCTCGTCCGGCACGCCTCTTTTCAGCAGCGCTTCCGTCTCCTCAAACAGTCCGTCCCGGCACATCCGGTCCACCCGTGCTTCGATACGCTCATAGAGCTTCGCCCGGTCCGAGAAGTTCAGCACCGCATACACCGCCTCATAAGCGGGCGGCACCAGCCTGCTCTGCTCGTCATGCTCGCTGATGCTGCGCCCGGTCAGGGCGTACACCTCCAAGGCCCGGATGATTCGCCGTCGGTCCCCCGGGGCGAGCTTCCCGGCGCGTTCCGGGTCCACCGCCCGCAGCTTTTTGAGCATCTCTTCCCCGCCGAGGCGGTCGTATTCGGCGCCGAGCTCTTCTCTGAGCTCCGTGCTCTCGTTCTGCGTCCCGGCGAAGCGCCGCCCGGCCAGGAGCGCGTCGATGTAGAGCCCCGTACCGCCCACCACAAGGGGCTGCTTTCCCCGGCGAAACAGTTCTTCGCAGACTTCGGTCGCCTCCTGAACATAGCGGGAGACGGAGTAGTTCTCCCCCGGTTCGATCAGGTCCAGCATGTGATGGCTTGCGGCGGCCTGTTCCTCCGCCGTCGCCTTCGCGGTGCCCACATCCATTCCCCGGTAGATCTGCATGGAATCCGCCGAGACGATCTCCCCGTTGACGCGCCCCGCCAGGGCGATCCCCAGCGCGGTCTTTCCCGACGCGGTCGGGCCCGCGATCACAATCAGCTTTTTCTTCTTCATACGATCCGCAGGAAGAGCTTATCCAGCTCTTTTCGGGTAACCGTCGCGGAAACCGGTCTGCCGTGGGGGCAGTATTTCACCCGTCCGCTCAGCACCTCCCGGGTAATCCGCTCCAGCTCCGCCATCCCGGTGTTCCATCCGGCCTTGATCGCCGCCTTGCAGGCCACGGTGTGCAGCAGCTCGTCCCGCGCGCTTCGCGGGTCCGGGGTATCCCCCTTTTCAAGGTGCTCCAGAATCTCCTCCAGCGCCGGCAGCGCGTCATCCGGCAGGATATCCGCCGGCACCGCCCGAAGGATGACCTCGTGCTCGCCGAAGGGCTCGATCTCAAAGCCGAACTCTTCAAACAGCTCTCCGAACTCCTCCAGCAGCCCCAGCTCTTCCGCCGTGACGCGTTTGGTAATCGGCACAAGGAGCTGCTGCGCGGGGATTTCCCGAGGCTGCGCTTTCAGACGGTCAAAGTTTATCCGCTCGTGGGCGGCGTGCTTGTCGATCAGGATGATGCGGTCCTCCACCTCGACAATGATATAGGTTTTCAGTGCCTCACCCACGATCTTGTGGTCAGGCACGGTTAAGTTATCAACATCTTGAACAGAGTTTTCGACCGGCGTCCCCCGCTCCGCCGTTTTTTCTTCCTGCTTTCCGGCGGATATCGTCTGCCGTTCTCCCGCTTTCGCCGTCACCGCGGCTGTGAACAGCGACTGCTGCGCCATAAGGGAAGAATCGCCTGCCGCCGGTCTGTCCTTCAGGTTCGGTCCGCGGCCGGACGGCTCTGCCCAAACGGCGGGCCGGGCTGTATCCGCTTCCTGCGAAGCAAGCGGCTCCGCGGTCTGCCTCCACCCTGACAGGGGCGCGCTTTCATAGCTGCGCCTCTCCTTTTCCGCTGTCTTATCTGTCTGCGGCAGCGCAGCCGCCGGCACGGTCGCCCGGGCAGGCTCCGCCTGGCCGGAGGGAGCGTTCCGGACCGCGGCGACAGCCTCATTCGTTTGTGCCGCGTCTGTCCCGATTCTTGACTCCGGCACCCGGACGGCCGGTTTTGATTCAGCCTTTGTCTCCGCCTTCTCCGCCGCAACGCGGTTTTCGCCGTGCAGCGTCTCCAGCGCCGCCTGATAAAGCAGATTGAAGACCCGCCGTTCCTCCGAGAACTTCACCTCGGTCTTCGCCGGGTGCACATTGACATCCACCGCGCCGGGACGGATCTCAAGGTAAACCACACAGGCCGGGTATCGCCCCGTCAGCAGCGTGTTCTTATAGGCCTGTTCCAGCGCCGCCTGCAGCAGGCTCGAGCGGATAAAGCGGCCGTTGACATAGAAATACTGCGCTCCCCGGTTCCCTCTCCCGGCAGCCGGAGACGAGATGAAGCCCTTCAGGCCCAGGCCTTCGTCCGTGCTGCTCACCGGCAGCAGTGTGGAGCTGATCTCCCGGCCCAGCAGCGCGTAGCAGGCCGAGCTCATCTCTCCGTCGCCGGGAGTAAAGAATTCTTCCTTTCCGTCCCGCAGAAAGCGCACCGAGATTTCCGGTCTCCCCAGGGCACAGCGCAGCCCCGCCTGCACACAGGCCGAAGCCTCGCTCCGGTCGGATTTCAGGAACTTCAGCCGCGCGGGGGTGTTGTAGAACAGATCCCGGATGCAGATGCTTGTTCCGGCCGGGCATCCCGTTGGCTCCATCTCGTCGATCTCCCCGGCCGTCAGGCTCATATACGTTCCTTCCGCGTCCTCCGGTCTGCGGGTATAGAGCTCAATGTGCGACACGGCCGAGATCGCCGCCAGAGCCTCTCCGCGAAAGCCCATCGTCTCGATGGCCTCGAGGCCGTGCTCGTCATGCAGCTTGGAGGTCGCGTGCCGCAAAAAGGCGATCCCTGCGTCCTCCGGGGCCATTCCGCAGCCGTCGTCGGTAATGCGAATCATGGTTGCGCCGCCGTCGCTGATCTCCACCGTCACGTGCTTCGCTCCGGCGTCAAAGGAATTCTCCATCAGCTCCTTGATGACCGACGCGGGGCGCTCGACCACCTCACCGGCCGCAATCAGGTCGGCGACATGCGGAGACAAAAGGTTAATCTGCGGCATGGGCTTCTCTCCTTCACAATTCTGCTTCTGATTTCTGTTTCTTCATAATTAAATTATTATAACCTATTTTGCCGAAAAGGTCTATGGTTTTTTCGCTCTCGGTTTCGCCCCTGCCCTCTGCTCTCCGGCCGCCGCGAAAACACGCCCCGTTCGATTCTTTGAAAAGCCCGGATTCACGCTTGCACTTTTCTCTCTTTCGGGATAAAATAGAGAATCTTTGAAATTCACCACCCGGAGCCGCACAAAAAGCGTCCCGGATTCGGAACACAGGAACGGAGTAAGGCCCTTGAAATACGAAAGAACAACCATCCCCCAGGAGGAGATCTCCCGTCAGCTTACCATCTGCCATCAGATTTTTGACCGCGTCACCGCAGACGGGGCCCGTCCCCTCGCCATGGTGGACACCTACGGCTGCCAGCAGAATGAGGCCGACAGCGAAAAGCTCCGCGGCTATCTCACCGAGATGGGCTACGGCATGACCCAGGACGAGTTTCAGGCCGATGTCATTGTCGTCAACACCTGCGCCGTGCGCGAGCATGCCGAGATGCGCGTGCTCGGCAATGTCGGCGCCCTGAACCACACCAAGAAGGCCCGTCCGAATCAGATCATCGCAGTCTGCGGCTGCATGGTGCAGCAGGAGCACATGACCGAGCGGATCAAGCGCTCCTATCCCATCGTGGATCTGGTCTTCGGTCCGCATGAGCTCTGGCGCTTTCCCGAGCTTCTGAAGCGGGTCATGGACCGGCACAAGCGGGTCTATGCCACCGAACAGAGCCCCGGCGTCGTGGCCGAGGGCATCCCGCGCCAGCGCGACGGCAGCGTCAAAGCCTGGCTCTCCATCATGTACGGCTGCAACAACTTCTGCACCTACTGTGTGGTTCCCTACGTGCGCGGGCGCGAGCGCTCCCGCCTGCCGGAGGATGTCGTCCGCGAGGCAAAGGAGCTGGTCGCCGCCGGCTACAAGGACATTACGCTTCTCGGCCAGAACGTCAACTCCTACGGCAAAGACCTCGGCCTGGACGTGGACTTTGCCGATCTGATCCGCATGATCAACGACATCCCCGGGGACTTTCTGATCCGCTTCATGACCAGCCATCCGAAGGATGCCACCGAAAAGCTCTTCCGGACCATGGCCGAATGCGAAAAGTGCGCCCATCACATCCACTTGCCGGTCCAGTCCGGTTCCAACCGCATTCTCAAGGCCATGAACCGCAGCTATACCCGCGAAAAATACCTCGAGGAAGTTGCAGCCGCCCGCGCCCTGATGCCGGATCTCGTCCTTACGACGGATATCATCGTCGGCTTCCCCGGCGAGACGGACGAGGATTTTGCCGAGACGCTCTCCCTCTGCGAAGAGGTCCGCTATGACGCGATGTTCACCTTTATCTATTCCAAACGCGTCGGCACTCCGGCCGCTTCCATGCCCGATCCCTACACCCGTGAACAGAAGCAGCTTCACTTCGATGCTCTGACGGAGACGGCAAACCGGATCTCGGGGGAGAAGCACCGGGCCTATATCGGTACCCGGCAGCGGGTTCTGGTCGACGGCCTGACCGGCCGGGACGAGTATAATCTCTCCGCCCGCACCAACGGCGGCCGCCTAGTCCACCTGAAGGGCGACCCATCCCTCATCGGCCGCTTCATCACCGTCGAAATCACCGACGGCAACACCTGGGCCCTGTACGGAAAGGAAGCGGAGTGCAATGGCTGAGCTTACCCCGATGAAGCGCCAGTATCAGGAGATCAAGGAGCAGCACCGCGACTGCCTGCTCTTCTTCCGTCTCGGCGACTTCTATGAGATGTTCAACGACGACGCCGTTACCGCCTCCCGCGAGCTGGACCTGGCGCTCACCACCCGGGACCGGAATGTCGAGGATCCCGAAGAGCGCACGCCCATGTGCGGCGTCCCCTATCACAGCGCCGAGGGTTACATCGCAAAGCTCATCTCCAAAGGCTACAAGGTCGCCATCTGTGAGCAGCTGGAGGACCCGGCCCTGGCCAAGGGACTGGTGCAGCGCGATGTCATCCGGATCATCACCCCCGGCACCGTCACGGACAGCTCCATGCTCTCCGAGGACCGCAGCAACTACATCTGCGCCATCTTCCTCTCCGGAGACAGCGCCGGCATCGCCTTCTGCGAGCTCTCTACCGGTGAGTTCTGCTGTGCCGCCTTCCCGCGGGACGGGGAGGAGCATGTCCGCAACGAGCTCGCCCGCTTCCTTCCGAGGGAAGCGGTGCTCTCCCCCGGCGCGGCGGAAAACAGCGCCATTGTATCCTTCCTGCGGGATCAG
>Ga0326513_10001478_pt1 | contig 18421 bp, 16 predicted proteins | sample 2_2465_0518_D_FD_203654 | JGI IMG/M metagenome (GOLD analysis project Ga0326513, IMG submission 203654) | Bovine rumen microbial communities from UC Davis, California, United States - 2_2465_0518 | ecosystem: Host-associated > Mammals > Digestive system > Stomach > Rumen | place: USA... | reverse complement strand
GTCAAACATGTTGATGAAACAGTTGCTGCACCAGCAGGTGATGGAAATTGAAATGCATGATTGCTTTTAAATGAAACGCTTTCATCAGCATCAGAAGCAACATAGAAGTTTGTTGGAAATGGAATACTGGTGGATTGTATGTTGAAGAATTTATCAAATCCATAATCTGTCATTTGATTCATACCATATACTTCTTCACCAGTTGATATTCCATTAACCGATTCATGAAATACATATAAATTTGAAAAACCACCGTTTGGTCGGTGGTTTTTCGCAAATGTCATTAAACGTTGAAAACGTTCGTTCTCATTTGATGTCAATCTTATTCATCTCCTTTATATAACTTAAAACCATATGCGAATTGATAATTCTCTTTGGATACGTCAATATGTGTGACATGATTTTCATCATATTCTTCAACTTCATATAGTTGATAGCCATCCGAAATGAGTGCACATGTATCGGTCATTTCCACATATGCGTCATCATACTCAAAGCTTGATTCAGATTCCGTGTTATATGAGATTTGATATTGTGCATACTTATAACCGATATTGTATTTATCATTTCCCATGTAATTCAAATATAATGCAGAAACTCCACCGGGATAAAAATAATATGAACGATATGCACACGGTGAACACATTTTTGCACGTGAAGCCTCATGTGCATTTGTATTCCACGCCAAATACATCATAGAATACATCTCTCGTTTTAAATTAAACACATATAACCATTGAGTGTTGTAACGTGGAACAATGACCGCACCATTGCAATAGGTTGGACGAATGACTTTGTTGTTATTACCCCATGCCACATAATATGATTTCGCAATCGTATATGGTGTTTTGTCTTCAATTACAACCAGATGTGTTGGAGTAATCACATAGAACTTTCCATCACCATAACAACATCCAAATTCTTCACCATAATCATTCTGATTGATCGTGGTCCAAGTTTTTGATTGTTTGTTATAAATGTTAATATGACAATAATTGGAATCTTTATCAACGAGCAATATGGATTTATCCGATACTGCGATATCCCACCAATTGACACCCGGAGAATTGTCCGACAACACGGTATATTGATTTGATTTGATATTAAATAAATACATATCATGTTTTGCGGAATTGTCACCGGTTACGATGGACGTATATGTATCATCGTACCATTCAATTCGACCATTGATGTATACATGTCCGTTGTCAGGAACAGCACGCCCAGATGCTTGACCTGATACACGATTCACAATAAAAATTCGGTCAGTTATATGCGATGATGTAAAGTAAAATTTATTTTCATCCATTAAGAATCCGGATACAGCATAACCGGTATTTGAACCAGCCAATGTGCTCCATGTTACTTGCCATTCAAGATGTACCTGATCTGTCAATGCTGATGGATCAAATGATTTGATTTGTAAATACCATGTGCCATTGATATAACATGAAGATGCTGTATAGAACTTACGACGGAATTCAACCGAACATGCTGTTGTAATCGATGAAGTTCCGTTATCGTATAAATCCAAAACATATTCCGATCGAAATCCATAAGAACCATTAATGCGTAATGGTAACAAATACTGTGCGGTTTTAATATGTCCAGTTTCATCACGATATTCATCCATTTCACCACGCGGTTTTACTAACGTGCCATAACACGGATTGTTTGGTAAACAATCGGTTGATGGAGTAACATCAGATTTTGAAAAATATCGATAAGATGCTTGTTGACCGGGTGAACCGGTAAGCTCTACATGATACAGCTTAAATATCTGATCACCGGGTTGATGTTTATAAACATCAAATATGACACGATTCTTCTGTGTGGTTTGGTTTTTGATAACATGTACTTTTGGTGAAAAAACTGCGTCATCATATGGATCCGAATCAATGTAGATGTTGTTAATGGTTGATGAATTGTTCGTGTCGGTTGAAATTCTGACATGATGAGGTGTTGTCAATAAACCGATAGATGTGGTTTCTTCATTCTCATCACACATGTACAATTGATATTCATCCATTAAGTTTGTATCACCCATGAACATTGAATCGGGATATGCATCAAACACATCTTTGGTTAATTGTGACGGTTGTGGTTGGATCAATCTCCATCGTGATGTGGACTGATCATAATACTTATAACCGTCATTGTCGTGTGCAATGATCGGTGTTAATAATTCCAATACTTCAATGGTGGCTTTTGTTTCGAATAATGGTAATGAATTTCCACCACTTGTTGTGGATGCATCTTGTAAATAATAATCTGGATTATCAACTTGATATCCTGATGGTTTGTGTGATATTTCCGTTAACACATATCCAGAACCACCAGCACCCGCAGATCCATCTGCATAAGAGTATTGATAATCATAATCAGCATGTGATCCAGAACCACCATACCATCCACCACCACCGGAACCACCAAAACCACGTGATCCGGTTTGCATTCCATGTCCACCTTGACCAAACGAACCTGATATATCGGGATAAGATGTGGATTGTGGTGAACTCGTTTGTGTACCCGGTCCAGCATTTTTTGAATAATCAGCATTAACTGATCCACCTGTTAAACCACCACCAACGCCACCATCAACGTGTAACCATCCACCAGATGAACCCGCACCACCTGCAACAATGATACGATGATTCAATGTATCACCATCGATACGGATATCAGTTGCGCCACCACCGGATACACGGTCCCAAATATTAGTTCCATTGATTGGTGTACCACCGCCATTGTATGATATATTCGGTACATAATCAATCATTTGAGAATAGATATTGAATTTAGTTGGGTAAAAATAACGTGGGTTTCCGGAACCACCTGTGTTGACATAAAATGTTTTATTGGATAATAGGTCGATGATTCCTTCGGAATATCCACCGCGTGCAGCTTCAAAGAAATAACGCGCATACCCACCATCACCACCATAACATTTCAATTTATATTTACCGGGTGAAATGTTAATTGATTGCATTGATGCAACCGATGGGAATTCGATGATATCTCCTTGGGAATATGATGTTACAAGTGATGCAATAATGACTTCTCCTTCATGAGATTGTCCACATGACATGAACGTATCCGTGAAGTTATACTTGACATTTGGTGTATATCCATCAGGTCGGTATGATGAAGATGTTAACACATATCCGGATCCACCACCACCCGGCATATGCATTTCAGAGGTTTGTGTCAATCCAATACGTGCATAACCACCATACCATCCACCACCACCGGAACCACTTCCTTCTGGTGACCAAGAATTCGTGGAATTGGAATCAACGGCACGTTGACCATATCCAAATGCATATCCGTAAGTTTGATTTGGTATCACTTCATAGTTTGGTTCATAATTACTATTGCCCCAAACAAAACTACCAATGATACCACCACCAAATTGAACACCATGAATCGTATCTTTATAGAATAAACCACCTGCACCACCTGCAACCATGATACGTGAATACAAGGATGGTGATAAACGTTTCTTTGGACCCGGAATAACACCTTGATCGGCATTTGTAAATGTTAAGAATGTTTCTGATACGGTATCAAACATTCCAATGGTGTTATCTGATACACGTTGTACTGGTAACAGATTCATTGCTAATGTTTCTGTTTGATTCGTTTCATCAACTTCATATATCTGAAAGGAATATAGTTGTGTGTTTGGTCCATAACAATCCAAACGACCGGAACTATTTCTACCAAATAGATACAAAGTTGATGACAAATCATCAATACGCGTAACTGGATCATCTAATGTGATATCACCCATACTGATATCATTGACGAACCATTCTACTTTTGTATCATATGCAACAATCTTCATTCGTTGATCAAATGTGAAATTTAATGAATGTTTGGTTTTGTTATAACGCTCATAACCAACTTCACCATCTTGAGCAATTCTGGCAAAGAACGCACAACGTCTGGAATCTCCATTTAAGATACCGAACAACGCTGAAGTATAGAATTCGGAAGAAACAACATTTTTTGTTGAATATACAACACCGTCATACACGATCTTGGATGATATCTTTGGATTGTATCCAGTGTTGAGATATGCCATGTTTGAATTTCCGTTTCGTCGACGATTACCAACACATCGAATGTATTCCAATTGAATGTATTCATTATCGTGTAACATGACGGGTGATTCTTGTGGTTCAATGAGTTGTCCATCATCAGTGAATGTCGGGTATTCATCAGGATCGTATGGAAGCAATCTGATGTCTGATGCACCTCCACCACCACATCCATTTCTCCATGAACCAGCCGGAGTCATTGACTTTGCTCCAGGCATACCACCATTAAATCCACCAAGTGAAATCGATGATGTATCCGTTAAGTCTCCACCTTTACCACCGACAACTGCATGGAATGTGATTTCTTCAGTAACGTTTTGGACACCCATTACGAGTCCACCCATCTCTGGTTTTAAGGCATTATTACCAACGAATTCACCTGAAGTAGCACCTTTGCAAATGAATAAATATTTGCCCGGTTGCAATGTGAATGGTTGGTCGGAATTTGTACATTTGAAATCATGGATTACTTTCCATAATTTATTTTTATAACTTATGAGCCGATTTCCCATCGTGATCCTCCTTTCAACAATCAAGAGTGTTACACAACCGTCCCCGTGATGGGGACGGTTTGATGTAAATGTGTAAAAAATTATTCAGAAGATTGTGGTTGATATGGTGTATCGGAAGCACTGTAAATTGCAACCAATGTATCATCTGGAATGACATTAAGCTGCGCTTGTGTGGGTTCACCATTGAATGCAATGATCTGAGATTCAAAACCAACGAGCTTTAAGTTACCATTTCCACAATCTGTTTCAACTGTAACGGAACGATATTCACGAATGACACGATAAACGGTTTCTGTATTGGTATCTACCAATAATGTATTTCGTTCATACACCGTATCTGATTCATAATCTTTGATGGAAGCATTACCTGTGCCTCCACCTTGACCAATTTCCAACTGTTCAAGCTTAGTTGCTAATTCGTTAATCAATGCTTGCTGACGTGATATCACATCATACAATGATTGAAAGATGGAATCTTCCATTGCCATTTTTATTCACCCCCATTGTTGTCCGCTTGTTGTTCCAACCAATAATCCACACGTGCGTTGATTCGTTGTAAATCAGCATTGATATTACCGAGTAACGAAATGGTTGGTTGTAACTCTTGTGATAGTTTGTTTAATACAAATGCCCAAGTAATAACATTCGCAACATCTCCATCCGGTAATTCAAATGATAATGGTTTTGTATCATCAAATTGTGCCATATAAAAAACAGCTCCTTTCGTTATTATTATAGATGGACCATTGTTAAGAAAGCGTTTTGAACAAAAAATAATTCTCGATTAATACCGAGAATTATTTTTAAGGCGGACGATTGTGTTTCATCACCATCGGCTCCTTTCGTTTTGTTAGGGACACAGCAGCTGATCAGTTCCACCGTGCGATCCCGCATAGCGACGTGTCGCTATGTTTGACACCTATGATGAAAGGCGTCTACATACGCATGATCCATGATCACGCCATATCAAGGTTGATCAATCCTCGATACGTATCAATCACATATGACTCTCCCGACTCTTATCGCACGGGAGTATGTGATTGATCCCGCTTGTTATAAGTATCCGTGTATCAAGCTTCACGGTCTCCCACCGAAGTGTTAACGGAGCAATAACAACACACGTGTGTTGTTATTATACACTTTAATTATATATATTTCAAATTTCAATATCCTAGGAAGTGATTATATGACAATTGATGAACGTATTGCGCGCAACATCATTAAAGCACAAATTGCATCCGATTCTGGTAAAGATATCGAAAACAGAACTGGTGCAAAGAACCAAGTTGCACGTGGACCTGAAAGATTTGGATACGATGCTAAAACATATTGTATATTACAAGCATTGAAGTTAATCCGTACCAATAAGAATTCAATGTTCAATTACTATGTTACCGAGAAGACAGCTGATCAAAATGGATATGGATCAATTATTGTTTACTTTGATTTTAATATTGATAAGAAGCGATATCAGATTTCATTCCATACACCATATAACCAAGTGCCTGATGAGATGATGAAGATGTGTGGTACTGGACGTAAAACACATTGGAAAAAGAATGTATCATCAATTGAATCAACAAAAGCTTTGGTCAAAAAATTTAACTTACAAGGACAGATTTAAATAAAAAAACAACCCCGCTTAATCGCGGGGTTGTTTGGTGGATTACTTAGTCATTACCTCCTTTCACCCGAGTATAGGTAAGCTCGGAGTATTGTACCGACCACATGGTGGCCAGCAGCATTACTCCCGTGGCGATGACCCAACCCGGAGCCGGGATGTACTCCGGGTCGCCAAGCTTGAACAGCACCCACCCGAAGGTGGGGATGTCCAGCATGAGCACCAGCCGCGCTAGTGCTCTTCTCAGCTTAGCCATTGTTTTTCACCTCCTCGGTGAGCTCTGCGAGCAGAGTCTTGGCTGCGGCCTTGGACAGCTTGTAGTAGCCGCCCGGGAGCCACTCATCGTTATAGTGAGCCCTTGAGATAAGGCCACACTTATTGCAGATGAGTCCGGTGTACGGATAGTAGGATCCGTCACCGTCTATATGGTACTCATGGTAGAGCCTCATACGTGTGTTGCACCTCGGGCAGTGCAACATTGTCTTTTTACCGATTTCGTGCTTATTTGCCACGTCAATGAGATTGTAGATCATTGTGATCTCCTTTCTGTGGTCCGTTGTGGGTGGTACCACGTTACCCATAAAATATAAGTTGGGATAATACCCATTGGTAGTATACAGAGAATCCAATATTATAAACACCTTCTATTATTGATGATTAAATCATTGGTCGATTGCGATTGCTTTCAAAACCATGGTTGTGCATGGTTTTGCAATCTCAGCCAACATCGTCAAGATGCTTGGCATTTGATTGGTAATCTTCATCGATATCACCTCACTCCCGTGGAGAGAATGTGATTCTCTGTATACCATATTAATTATATATATTTCAAATTTCAAAATAAATACATATATTTAATGTGATTTCAAATGCATGATGATGCAACATATCGCATGTCAATGATCATTCAATTTCATCGTTGTCAGTTTCAAGACATTGGGTACTTTGGAAAGCGTGAATGTTCATTGATGGATATGTATGCAATTGAAATCGGATTATGGTGCTGCATTACAAAAAATAATGTAGCACACGGAGCCCATAACGAAGGGTATTATTTAACCTTCTTCATATATAGATGGTACACCGGGGCATATGCCCCGGTGATACCCATTCCATTGTCATTATGTCACAAACCACGTCTTCAAGACACCACCAACATTGATGGGTCGTTTCAAGTAATCTTCACAATATGATTCACCGGTTGTGATATCAGTGTAAATGATACCATGATCCGAGAACACATGAGAACCATACTCATCTTGGAACTGTTGGATGGTACATTGTTTACCATCCTCCGACGGTTCAAAGGTACACGCATCACAACGTCCATATCCCGGAATGCCGTTCATGTTGTGGCAATGCTGACACGTTCGACATACATTTGTTTCCGTTTCACGGTCATCCAATATATCCGTAATAACTTCCAATATCATTGCGTCCAATTCATTATCGAACGCATTATACATTGCTTGGAAACATTCACGGATGTTATCGGTGTTATATTCACCCGCATCGATGATAGTCAACATACGAGTGAATAGTTCTTTCAAAAAGTATTTGGATTGTTCCGGATTCAATTCATGAACCCGTTTTGCAATTGACGGATCATTGATCAACGATACATACCGTTTGATCATTAACCAAGAATACTTACCGGCTTTGTTCAGCTTCTGGTCCATGTATACCAGTTGTTTGTGGGACATATGAATCGTTGTCGGTGATGTAATCATGATCGAATCATCGTTCCGATCAACAATGATTGATACATGTGCCATCGGACTTCCCGACATGCGAATATTCACATTACCCAGCTTTTCGAAATCATTCAATGCTTTGATGAATGATTGTCCCAATAATTCATGCTTTGACATCATTTAACACACTCCCATTTTTATATTATACACGACAATATTTCACGATTTGTTCCGCCGTATCATTCATCATCAACCGCGTTTGCAGTTGTGCAAATGATATGTTGGGTTTGATATCACCGATATCAGTCACTGTGTATCCATGATCCGGATAATACCGATCCATGAATTCAATCAACGTTTCTGCACATACATACGGAATTTCCACACATACATCACAACGTCCCGGGCGGATCAATGCCGGATCCAGAATTTCTTTGTGATTGGTTGTCATCACATACACGATGTTGGTTGGTGACCCAACACCATCCAATGTGTTCAAGATCGTTGCCAATCCAACGGGTTCGTTATCATGACCAGCCGTATCACCATGATATCGTTTCTTACGGGCATTCATATTGGCAATACCCGAATCGATATCTTCGATACACAATACACGGTATTTGTTTTTCGCCGGTGGATCCAACCACACTTGATTGTATACGATCTCGTGTAGGTCTTCAATCAAATCTCCGGACATAACCCAATACAAGGCATTGATTTCATTGGCGATTGCTTGGGCGATTGACGATTTGCCGGTTGACGGAGCACCATACAACAACACACCGAAATGATTGGGAATATTCGTATTTTCATAAAACTCGTAATTGTTGATGTATTTCATGATCGGTTCCATGATTTGTTTCCGCAAGCTGTCGGGGATAAATACATCATCAAATGACCGAAGCTTCTTATTGTTCATCATCAATACTTCACTGCGTTCACGGATGACTCTGATGCGTCCATGTAAATAAATCCGTTTGTCAATCATTCGCATGGATTCTAAATACAAATGATGAATGAATTGTTTCAATCCCCGTTTGCATTCGTCCGTGTTCAGTGTCATCAGCTTCACAACGGGTCGTTCACCCGGCAATTCCACACCGTCGTTGTTTCCGACAATCAATGCAATCACCACACCATTCCATCGAATGCACCGGAAGTATCGTTCCATATGATTCCAATAATAATGTTTATTGTATATCACCGGCTCCAAGTCATCCAATGCATTGATTTCAATGGTTTCTTCATAATTGGCGAAGTATCGAAACAATGCATCTTCCAACCGACCCAATTCATTATCAATGGAAACCACGTACAATACTTCACTCTTCAACCATGCAATTCCGGCATCAACCACACCTCCAATCAATTTGTTTGTTAAAACATTCTCGACACTGTCACACATATGTTGTTTCACACGCTTCACCAACATACGATTCTTCATCCGTTCAATGTCTCCAGGCAACACTCTTTTTTCACCTTTGCCATTTGAATTACGATTCATCTCATATACAACTCCATTCAAATTATTAAATGATTCATTCAAATCATTCATATTAATGATATAAATACACAATTAAACAATATATTCCCACCCCATGTATGGGGTGGGAATTATTCATTCATTCATTTACCGATCCATCCATATGATGTATCATAAATCCGTTTTAATTCTTCAATACCGTTCTTATTTAAACCAACTTTTCCTTTGACTTCTAATCCGATATTATAGTATCCTTCTTTGTTTTTATATACTTCAACAATGTTCCATCCATCATAACTGTCATCACCCAGTATATCACATGCGATATATTTCAATTGATCTTGGTTAAATCCATTTAATGTATATAATCCAATACCATCTTCCCACCCTTTATTCTGTTTATATACAACATGAACAACAATCCCATTCATGACTTTATCACGAATCATAGTAATCTTATTCGTATTAAACCCATTCTCTTTATCAAATATCATCATCATTCCACGTTTAAATGCATCATGGTAATATTCTTGTCGTCCCAGTGTATCGTCCATTAAGAAATCTCGTACAATTCCTTCAATCTCTTTTGCATCTTTAATGTGTTCAGGAATCTCCTTTCTCAAATGAGCAGGAGTACATGTATAAATATAATCAATCATCTCATTCAAGTGTATCCGCATCTTAAAGATACCACTGTCTTTATCATATACACTCTTCATACTAACGACATTACCATCTTCACAATCAATACCAAAATGATTGTATTCCCAGAACCATCTACAGAACACTTCCCACATATGATCACATCGTACATCTATCTCAAATACTCCACGGTTATACATACCTTCTGTACGATAACCACACCTCAATGCATGTTTCAATGTATCATCAAATGTTTTCTCAATCATTCTAACACTAAATACTTCCATAACAGATTCCTCCTTATATAAAAAATTAAATCAATAAGAATACACCCCCATGGCTTACCTGCCATGGGGTATTATTTACTAAATAGATATTCCAATTAATGATAAGAATACACCCCCACGGTTCTCCGACCGTGGGGGTGTATTTTAGCGCGGCGGTATGACGACACCTCACTGTGTTCGGACGTCATACCGCCGCGCAAGCAGTGTGGCTTACCGCCGCGCTAAACACCCACGCATTACGAAATGATGGATTGTTTCATTACATCAATTCCATTAAGTTCATTCCTTCAATGGAGAGTTTGGATAATCCATCAATATCCAATTTATCAATCACTTGTGATTTGATGGATTCAATTGCAGATGGAGTAATCAGTTTGGTATGAGATTCTACATCTACAAGAGGATAGTTCTTCTTAATGTAATCATGATATGATGGATTGATAATAGACAATACAGAATCAATTGCTTTTGGATTTGATGGAATCTTACGTTGTTCAACTGCACGGATTAAGTCGGATGCAAATGCTGTTAATCCCAATGGTTGAATACCTTGAATGGCACGATCTTTAGAACCAATCATCAGTTGTAATGTATTATAAAAGACCTTATTGTCAATGAATGTTGTGACCAGTTCATCATCAATCTTAGAGACTGCGTGAACAAGCATCTGTGGGTCTGATATCTGTGACATACCACCTGAAACAAATCTGGAATAAATCACCTTTGTATTTGGCATATAGAAATGAGAAGTCATAAATGGATCTGCAGTCATAATGATCTTATCATGTTTATGATCAGATAAGATTTGTGGAAGTACAAAGGAATCAAACTGATCACACTTAATCAGATATCCACGTGGAATATACTGAAGAACTGTTTGTGTGAGTTTAATGGATTCATTCCAATAATACGTTAGCTGTTGCATATTATCATTGGAGAATTTATGTTTAAAAGGTGACATGTAAGAACGTAATACCGATTGTTCACATAATGATTCAAAGTTGAAATCATTTACCATCATGAAGATACGTACAGAGTTCCATCGACGTGTGAAATTCTTCCAATGCACAAATGTCTGTAACAAACAATACACAATGTCAGATTGAGTATTTGTTGAAAACGGTAATGAGTTCATGAACTTACGTGATGAAGCCATTGTAGATAACAGTGAGTTGAGGTCGATGTAAACATCGACCCCATATGTGGATGGACTGAAGTTCAATCCAAGTGCCATCTGAATGACTTTGTACTTGGGTTTCAATTGTCCAGTTAATGGACCAATTGAATATTCATTATACATAATAACACTTCCTTATCACATTGCATCATTTTCTCCAAACATGAAGTCGGAGAACGAACGAACACCAACACGGTTGATCTCGTTACGATTATCAAATACCGCACGAAGCAACTGATCAGATGTCTTCTCAAATGCAACTGCAGTCATTGCAGATTCCGAATTGTCCAATGCGGTCTTGACCGTGACAATCTGGTATGGTTCATCTGGATTAAGCCAATTAGGACGAAGCATTCTATTCTCTGGATTTTTGAGCAAATGTCCGATGATAATCTCACCATGTACGGAGAAGATTGGGATTAAACCATGAAGCATATTCATCAAACGAAGTACACAATCTTCGATGGTATCAAACTTGGCAATACCAGAATTGAAGAACTTGATAATGTCCATATACTTGGAAATGACAGAGATGTTGACAGGTGTAATTTCACACAAAGCACCACCAGATTCAGCAACCTTGAAATTGGTTGTCTGAAGATATGTAACGTCATCAATCTCGACTTTCTTCATCTTATCCAGAATGATCTGCGGAATATGAATATCAGCATAGTTCGATACAGTTACTTCTTCCATATCTTTACCCATATAGAATGTAAGTGATTCGGTAATGTTATCATGATAATCTTCACGGATCATGATATTGAAACGCTTCTCATCTGTGGGATAGATATTGGATGAATACATCTGCAGCCATTTGTCCCAGTTATTCGTAAATTCAATACGTTCCGCATCCGTCTTGAGTAAGTGTTTTGCAGACAGAATGTTCTGGGATACACGTGATGTCATCAGCTCGGTTGTATAAATGAAACCACCTTCCAAATCACCAACACGTGTTGCAATTGTTCCATAACATACGTGACAACAATCCTCGTTCAAGTTACATGTACACGGAGAACGGAACCAAAGACGTTTACCAATCAAATGACGATCCGACTTGGATAATACACGGAGAATACCATCGTTCTTATTCTTCATATAGAATCGACCATGCATCATGTTCAATACAGTATCATCAACTGTCATGGGGATGGGGTTACGTGATCCACAATCATAAACCGTCTTGGAGATGGTACCATATGTGAGCATCATCATGTTACGATTAAAATATCCGGAATCTCCCATCCAACGTTCATTCATCAAATCAGGTACTTTTGCTGCAATCGAGGCCGCATAGAAAACTGGCTTCTCGTGATAACCTGCTTTGAAGCCATTACCGTTCATGATGACAGGAATAATGTCACGTCCATCCGGAATCTGGGAGAAGTTGATGTAAAGCTCTTCCATCTGCTTCGGCTTTACAATCTTCGCATATTTCGAATCAATGAAGAACGGATTACCACGCTTTGTCATTTCTTCTTCAAGAATACGATACTTCTCGGCATTCTGTGCAACGATATCAATCGTCTGGGTATTGGGTGGATATTCAGTATCATTGATATTACGAACGACTTCCGACTCCATGTAATGGTCAAGAAACAGGTTCTCTGCAGAGAAGATCTGCAGATCTGCTTGGGAGAAGATCGCTGTTAACTGCTTCAACTGAAGTGACATGTATGCCATGGTCTCTTGAATCTGGAAGTTTGAATTTCCACGTCCACGAAGTACCTTGACAATATTGTCTTGAATATGTTCACGATCTTTTTCAGACATGAACTTATGCAGAATGAAATCTTCAATATTCACGCTATCGATATATGGAAGAATAGTGCGGATGAATGTCATCGATGTCATGAAACGATTGAGTGGTAATGCATGTGTCATGGTATCGTCAATCGATACCTTGAAATGAATGGAAGTATGTTGCATGACATCATTGTGAATTGGAATGTTCCAACAACAAACAGCAACGTCCACAACACGTTCAAACAACTCATCATACATCTCGATATTGGTATAACGATCCAACACGATTAATTCGCCCAACAATTGATACACCACATCGGGTGTATCAATCGTTTGGTATGCACGAATGTCCGCAAATCGAGATTCATTGACATCGGTATCTTTGTTGAAATTCATAATGAAACCTCCTTGATATGATTGATTTAAGAATCAATATCTGCTTTGGTGAACTTGAAATTCATCAACATGTCTTTGCGTTGATTGATATTGTCTTTACCAGAGCCCATCAATGCTCCCATCTTCTGTAATGTGACTGCATCTTCCATGGTGACTTGGTAGATACGACGTACCGAAGGATCCATAACAACTTCACGTAATACTTCCGGATCAGACGAACCGAGTCCCTTATAACGTCCTTTGATCTGTGGGAATGCATCTTCAATGTATTCGAAGAAGTGTGACAACTCCGTCTGCGTATCGACATTACGTTTGCTGGACTGGTAATGTATGAGCAGTCCATACTTCTTGATGATATTGATCACATAATCCAATTCCGTCAACAATTCATCATCGATCAATACGAAATTATCAATCAATTCAATGACGGCGAATACTTGGTTGGTATTGTGATCAAAGCCAATTTCTTTAAAGACGGAAGCAATTGATTTCAACCACTTATCAATGTTCTTGATGAATGCATCTCTGGAACCATATGTGGCAATACCATATGCAATATACTCCAGCAAGTAACGATTGACGGAACGATTGACTGACACTTCTTTCAGTGTCGTCAGATAATCGAATGCTTCTGTTACGAAATCAGATACGTTGATCTTATTAGTGGAAGCAATTGGAAAGTCAATTTTCAAATCGGAAATGGATTTGATGCAATACTCGATGTATTCGTTCTGTGTAGCAACGTACTTGACATCTTTACCACGCACGAGCTTGTACAGTGGTGGTTCTGCAACATATACCTTACCTGCATAAATGAGTTCTGGTAAGAAGATGATGAAGAATGTCAAGATTAATGTTCGAATGTGATAACCATCAATATCAGCATCCGTTGCGATAATGATTTTATCATACTTCAGCTTCTTGATATCTGCGGGAATACCACAACCAAGTGTCGGAATGATATGCTTACAAGAGTCACATGATAATGCACGTTGTGGATCCAAATCATATACATTCTGAAGCTTACCCTTAAAGAACAAGATAGCTTGGAATCGCGCATCACGTGCTCCATTCAAACCACCACCTGCGGAGTTACCCTCAACAAAGAAGATCTCCTTTGGATGTTCGGTCTTGACAGTGGAACATGGAATGAACGAATCCGGAACCGTCCATTGCTTCTTGACTTTTGTCAGTGACTTGATGTCACGTGCTTGTTCACCTGCAACACGTGCTCGATGATTTCCAATAATAACATCAGCAAATGCATTCACCGTTGACGTTGATACGTGATCCATAGCTTCATAGAATGCTTTTGTAATTGCATCACCAAGTTCTTTCAGAAATACTTTATGCTTACTTTGAGATGAGAACATTGTTGCACAATCACATGATCCTTTTACGACAACACTGAGATGTGCGAGAACGTCTTTCTTTAAATCAGTATTATCCAATTTCTTATTCTTTTTCACAACAACACCAATCATGTATTTGATGAATCCAGATAACACACCATCGACATGTGATCCATTGTCGATTGTATGAATCATATTCATCCAACTGTGACGGATGTCTTCACCTTTGTACTTATCTGGATTGGAATAAACCAAAGCAACGTCAACCTCAAACGTTCTGTGGAATAATTCTCCCAATACAGTCTCATCGAGTTTACCAGTACAATGAACATTCATAATAGGTGTCATCATATTATCAGAACCAATTTCTGTTTCAAGTAACATTTTAATTGGTTTATGTGCGACCTGATAATGTTTCCCACACACGTTGTAATCCATCTTAATATTTTCCGGAAGCGTGTAGTTGAAGTCTTTAATCCATTTAACCAAATCATCAACCGGTATTTCATCAACTCCGAGAGCTTTCTTTGATGGTGCAAAGTAGACTGATAATCCATGATTTTCACCATCATAATCTTCCAGCTTTCTATCAACGAGCTTCGACTCTTTGTACACGAGCGTAAGTTTCTTTTTCTCTACAGGACGAGTTGTACAAACAACCAACTTGCTGCTTAAAGCCAATGCACATGTTGTCCCCACACCGTTCTCTCCAGCCGTTGCTCCTCCTGCACGTGTCATATTTGATCCAGCTTGCGTTGTTTCATATACCTCTTGTAATAGATCTGTAGCAATACCTCGACCATTGTCTGAAGTCACAATATGATCTTTATAAATGCTAATCCAAATATGATCACCCGGTGAATCTTTCTTAAAACATTCATCACGATTGTTGTCGATGATCTCTTTACAAAGATGAAACACGCCTGCTTGCCCGGATGAAGATATCCACATACTTGGTCGTTTTCTAATGGCATCAACATCACTCTTCTTGATGTACATTTCGTCATCAACAAATGTTTGTTTCTTTGACATTACTTTTTCCTCCGTTCTTGTTATATGTATAAAAAGAATGAATCCGTAATGTACGGTTTCATGGTTTACGTCTTAAATATATCAATATGAAAATGAAAAAAGTTATGTGTAAAAGGTGGGGCGCATATGCGCCCCAATAATATTACACATTCATTTATTCGTTCACATGCCCGACACACATGTGAACATTACATCAACATTAAGCGACACTTCACTTTCATGAATTATTATCATCGTAATATATTACTTATAAATTATTTATACCGACCAAAATGTAATCGTTCATTTTATTTATAAAAGGAGAGATTAAAATGAAAATTCAAAGTTTGTACGATATTGAAATGGATATTAAAGTGAATGGATTGAAAGAAGTTACTTCTCAGAATCCATACAAAACCCAGAACCAATACAATCCCGATGGATTATTCTCGGAAGAAATCTTTGGTCAAACCGAAGATGAACGTCGATACCGATGTGGTTATATTAAACTGCCCATCCATGTATTCAATGGCGAGATTTATAAAACAATCATCTCACGTAGTGGTGGTATTATCAAAAAGATGGCAACTGGTGATGTCAGATGCAATTTGGTCAATGGTGTACTTGTGGCTGATGAGAATGGTCAATATTGTGGATTGGTCGACTTATATAAGATATGGGACAATATCGATATTGAAAAGACATTGTCCACACGTAAAGCAGTCAACATTGACATCTTGACAAAGTGTCCGAAACGTTTATTATTCATTGATAAAGTATTGGTTGCTCCACCTAAAATGCGTGACATGGGTGTCCGCAATGGTCGTCAAGTCAAAAGTGAGTTAAATACCTTTTATATGACATTACTTGGTTTGAAAAGTGTCACTTCACATACAACCACAACAGACACGTATCAAGTATACAATAAATATCAAAATGCAGTTGTTGCAATCTATGAATACGTCAATAAGATATTCGGTTCTAAGAATGGCTTTGCCCAAAAGAATTTGTTAGCAAAGACAACAACGTTCAATGCTCGTAATGTAATATCTGCTCCAAAGTATAATACAGATAACCCACGTATTGGATTATTTGTTACGGGTTATCCATTGCATTCATTGTGCTCCATGTTTAATCCATTCATCAAGTTCCAAATCAAACAATTGTTATCTTATTCGAATATTCAACAGATGCATCCAAACAAAGAAGAGATTAATCCCGCATTGTTAGATCAGATTTATGATGATAAAATGATCAATGATTTGGTAAACATTTACATGAATAATCCGGGTTCCAGATTCCGCATTCTGTATTTGGATGAAGAAAAAACGAAACCAATCATGTTTGAAGCATTTGATGTCAAGAAGAATGAACGTATCAGTCGTCCATTCACATTAACTGACTTGGTGTTTATTGCATGTAAACGTGGTGTTGTTGATGCAGGTAAGATGGCTTACATGGTACGATATCCCATTGGTGACTACATGGGTGCATTCTTTACACATATCCATATTCTATCGACGAATACGGTATGTGACATTCAATTCATGGGTGAGTTATATGAAGACTATCCAGTTGTGGATTTGGAAGCATCTCATATGCGTGTAAGTACCATGTTTGCGGAAACATTAACGCCTTCTAATTCTCGTTTAAAAGCAATTGGTGGTGACTATGATGGTGATACTGTTAAGAGTGTTGGTATCTGGAGTGATGAAGCGAATGCTCAAGCAGAGAAACTGATGAAGAGTAAGATCTACAATATCACCACTCAATGTACGACAATGTTTCCCATTGAGATTGAATGTCTGAATGGTTTATATGGTCTAACTAAGGATGAATGAGTTTTTCTATTTTTCTTAAATTCTGAATATATCATGTTTAATTGACGTTAGTTGGATGAGAATAACGTATATTATATATTATATAAAGAATAATTAATAAGAATAAATAGTAAAATAAAAGATAAATAGATAAGAGATAAAGATGTAATGTATACAAATTGCGCGGGGGTAAAATAAGGGTTTGTGATTTTTTTTTTGTTATGTAAGGATGGTAATAAGATGAAATGGTATATTGATGATCACAATAGTGTATCAAGCGATCGTTATATGAGAATGACAAAAGAAGAACGTGACAAGATTGATCGTTTGGCACAACAACAGAAAGAACGTGAAGAAATGGAAATTAAGAATTTCGGTGATAAAATTCGTTGTATGAGTCTTGGTGACTTATTGGTGAAAATTCAAGTTGGTGTAAATAACAACAAATGTGTCATGGAATCATTATCAAATGGATTTGTTCGTACGTGTGATAAACCCGATACGGTAAAATGTTCGGAATGTATTTTGCGTTCCATTAACATGAAATTACCCAGGGATTAATTTTTTTTTCTATATA
>Ga0326513_10001477_pt1 | contig 18436 bp, 33 predicted proteins | sample 2_2465_0518_D_FD_203654 | JGI IMG/M metagenome (GOLD analysis project Ga0326513, IMG submission 203654) | Bovine rumen microbial communities from UC Davis, California, United States - 2_2465_0518 | ecosystem: Host-associated > Mammals > Digestive system > Stomach > Rumen | place: USA... | reverse complement strand
GTGGATGTCCGGAGCATTTCAAAAAAAATCTGACCTCCGGGGGGATATTTTACAAGATTTTTAACAAATTTTCCGCAGAAATTTCTCCGCTTTCTGCCTTTTCGTGATGAAAACGGCATAAAGTTATCAGGTTTTTTTCATCTAAACGCAACTCAAAGTTAGTTTTCAGCGGTCGTATATGATGCACTGACAGTTCCTCATTGCAGAGCCGGATCTTTCCGCTTATACCGTGAAGACACGCCTGACAGAGATACTTATCACGACGCATGATGTATCCACGCTTTTCCTTCCACTCATAGCTGCTGCGGAACACATCTGCGCCGGATGAAGCGTTCTTCTCTGCCGGCTTTTGCGTGCAGACTTCGCCTCTGCTGTGGATGCCTCCGCAGTACGGACATGCCTTCTTCATCTGCCGGCGTTCCAGTCTGCTGTCAGCTGCTCAGCGAATCTGTCGAGCATCGCTTCTGGTATCGGACCTGTGGCAGTGAGAGTGACTGTTCTCCCGCTTCGTCCGCAGGAAATGCACTCAATTTTCATGCTCACGCTGTTTTTCATGCACTCACGTTTCAACTCTGCACGTCCTCCGCAGGTGCATTTGTTAATGTCCATCTGATCCCTCCGTGTTTTATAACAGAAATACCGCTCCAAAAGGAACGGTACTCTGTTAGGAAGATATAGTTTCTATGTCTGATGCTGGTTGCAGGTGTGGGACTCGAACCCACGACCTCAAGGTTATGAGCCTTGCGAACTGCCGCTGTTCCAACCTGCCAAAGGTCTGCCGGTGACGGCAGATAAAATAAGATCATGATGTGTAGAACAAAAGAAAGGAGACAGAGAACAGGCTGAGCGGGAGGAAATTCCGTAACTCCCGGCTCTTTGCCTGATCTCTATGTATACACTATATCATATCTACGGGGTGACATTCAATGACATTTGGTGACAACTTTTCAATTGCCTTCTTAATTTTTCTCATCACCGTCCGCGGATCATACCCTATGCTTTCGGCTGTCTGTTCTACAGTTTTGAACAGAAGATATCGATGTATCAGAACAGCTTCAAGGTCATCGTCGTGCAGTTCTGAAATGATCGCCTGTATCTCTGCCGAGACGTTCACTGCTTCGACTCTCTGAGCATCCGCTTTTCTCTCCATTTCCGCAAGCTTCATGAGAGCGTTTTCCGTGCCGTTTTCAGCGCCGTCGCTCCTGCCCTTGTCATTACCCTCCGAGCATCGTGAAAGTCCCTCAGCGCGCTCTCTGCACTGCCTGACGAGCATTTCCAGTGCCTTTGCTTTCTTGTCCGCATAGAAGGCACGGTTCAGCCAGTGCCTTGTGGTCAGTTCGGTCTCCGTCATCGCTTCTCTCCCAGCGCCTTCACTATCCTGTCGTAGACCTCGTCCGCTGCCTTGGTCTGCTTGTAGTTCACATACAGCGCCCCGGTTATGAGCGGCTGAATGTCACGCAGCAGCTCCTTCAGCTTCCGGTTCTCCTCTTCTGCTGCATCGAGCCTCTTTTGCAGGCTCGCCATGTAAAGCATGTCGGTGTCACTCATTTTCTCTTACCTCCTCACTAAGACTGCCTTTACCGCAATAAAAATTCGGCTTGACCTCAGCAAACTGCAATGTCTTATTTTCTATGTAACACATAGGGCAGTCGTAACGGTTGAGCTTTACACAATCTTTGCATCGCACAATCTCGATGCCCTTGTTTTTCTTCATCAGTCTGTCCCTTTCTTTTTCGAGCTGCCTAACAGATCCTATTAACTCGGCGGCTCTCTTTGTGTACTGTGTAATCAGTGCAAGATTCTCATCAATCAGCTTTTCTACTTCCTGCAAGCGTGTCACTTTCTCTTACCTCCTTCATGATCTCTCGTATTTCCTGCATGCTCAGCTCCCGGCAGTCCTTTCCTGTACGCAGCACAGACAAAGGACAGCTCAGGCAGTGTATTTGCTGAGAGCAGATGCTTTCACGTCTCATCAGTCAGCCTCCTTACTTCGTCTTCATGTATCCACTTGTAGTCGCAGTTCCCGAAGCCGTCGCCGTCCTGATAGGCATTGCAGAGCGGCAGTCTCGCGCAGCTCTTGCAGTCCTGAGCTGCTGCTCCCAGACGCTGGATGGTCTCAGCGGCTTTTATGAGCAGTTCTTTCATTGTGTTTTCTCCTTTCAGAATCTGTTGATAACACCCTTGTACTTGTCAATGCTGTGATCGATCTTAGGAACACCATCCTGCTCCAACCATTTGCGCACTGTTGCATCAGGATCCGAGAGCTGCTTTCCCTTTTCTGCATACCATGACCGTACGCGCTCAGTATATCTTTCGACGTTCTCAATACCATAATCATAGACAAGTGTGTCGTGGGCGGAGGGAGTGTGAGACGGCGCAGCCGTTTCCTCTTCTTTACTTTCCTTTCCTTTACTTTCCTTTACTTTACTTTCCTTTGTTGTATTCTCGGGGAGAGAATCGCCGTTCTCGGGGAGAGAATCACTGTTTTCGGGTACAACAATAACACTCTCGCTCTCTTCTTCGTTTAAAAGCCAGAGTTTTTCTTCAACTTCTTTGAATGCCCGCTTCTGAATGGCAATTATATAGTGACGCTGGATACCTTTACTGGTTAGAATACTCTCCCTATCAAACAGCCTCTTATCAAAGAGCCCAATCTGTAAGCAGAGACCGACAACCTGCCTGATCGTCTCGGACCCGATGCCACCGCCCATTCTACGCGCCGTAGTAGCCGCATTGGCATAGCTCCACCTGTAAAAATATCCGTCAGAAGCATAAGCTTTCTGGCAAAGGTAAAAATAAATCGCAAACCCAATCCAACCTTGTGCCTCGATAAGCGTGTCAATTTTAGTGTCGTTCTCGAAAATATCAGTTCTCCACCCTGCAAAGTCTATGCTTCGCTTGGGTTTTCTTGCCATATTTTCCTCCGTTATACTACCCTTGAGGGCGGACAGCGCCGCCCCAAGGGAGAATAATTATTCCACTACAATGATCTCGCCGCTCTCGATAAGAGGAGCAAGCTCTTTCCTGAGATAATCTGCTACGTTCTTACGCGCCTGAAGTTTCCACGCACCGCCGTCAGCCTCGTAGAGAGCTACCTGAGCGCCGTCCGAGAGCCTTACGAGGAACTCACTTTCCGGCTGTTCTACTTCATTAAATGTGCGGTAAGGCTTGAGCTTAACGATCGGCTTTACCGCCTTGCCTTCCTTCATGGCGATGCCCTTGCGAACTATTACCGACTGAGTAAAGCCATCATCAGAGGCAGTCGCACTGTTCTCTTCAGTGATAGTTCCAAGAAGCTTGACAAGCTCCAGAAGCTCAGGCGTTTCTACGAACTTTGATTTCAGAGTTATCATCATCGTTTCGTAGTCAAGACGACGATTGAACGGAATCTCAATGAGCTCAGCTGTAACGTCATAAGGCATCTCGCGACCGCGATCAACGTTATCAATAGCTGAATAAACCCTGACATATTCCTCGCAGTCGACATTAACGATAACAGGGGCGTCAAAATTGATGCGTTCCTTTCTGAGCACCTGCACCAGACCTGAGAGTGTGTGCAGACGAATAGTTTCCGCCTTCGGAGTCTTTACGACTTTTAACTCTTTGTCGCAGTATTCATAGCCGTATTCCCCTATGATATGAGGTTCACAAAGTTCCTCTATCTTTTCAATAGCTGTTCTGTCCATTATCACATTCCTCCTGCGATCTTAAGTATTTTGGGTTCATCCTGAACACTTCCGTCGAAACTCTGCTGCCCAGGTATCTGCGGCACCATTTCGACTGCCTGTATTTCACCAGTAACGCTGTCAGCACCAACATAGAGCGTTGTCTGAATTGAATTATTCGGCAGCAGCTTGCTTTTAGCTGTAGCGATTATACCGACCTGTGAACGGTCGATATTCGGAATAAAATCAACGGTCAGAGTAAGTGTGCGCTTTTTCTTGGCTTCTGTATTGACGTCCAGGATATTATCTACGATCTTCCCTACCTCTGCATTGACCTGTTCCATAATGGCTCCCTGTGCCATTTCAAGAATACTTTTTGTTTCGATCATTGTTATTTTCCTCCTTAGTTATTCTTCAGAACGGCACATCCCCGTCCGAGAGGATCTCATCGAACTCGCTGAGATTGCCGTATGAAAGACCGGAATCATCACCTGCCGGCTGAGCCGCAGACTGTGCGGTCTGCGTATTCTGCGTATTCTGAGTATTACTGCTGCTGTCATTCTTTCCGCCGCAGAATTCCACATTGTCAACATAGACTTCTGTGGTATAATGTGTCACATCTGAATGGTTCTTGTCGGTGTAGCTGCCGGTGCGCAGACTGCCTTCCAGCGCGATCATCTTGCCCTTGCTGAAGTAGCGCGAAACGAATTCCGCAGTCTGTCTCCAGGCAACACAGGTGATGAAATCCGCCTGCCGCTCGCCGGTATTCTTGTCTGCGAATCTTCTGTCTACTGCTACATTGAACCTGCATGATGAAACTCCACTCTGAGTCTGCCTCAGTACAGGATCAGCTGTCAGCCTGCCCGTCAGTATCACTTTGTTCACTCGTTTTCCTCCTTCCTATCATTTTCATCACTGCTGCCTCAAACCGGAACCGCTCGCTGTCAGAGAGTATCACTGCACCTATCCTGCGCTTGTAATGCTCATACAACGGACGAATATCCGGATGATTAACGTTCAGCTTGTAGCCGTATTTGTTATGCGAAGCATAGATCGAGCCGTTATGATTATTCAGTGCTCCGAGCTGCTCTGCGGTCTCCCATGACAATTTCTTTCCCATAGGTTCACCTTCTCGGCGCTGTCATTTTCCTGTAGTTGTGGTAGTAGTAATAGAATACTTCCAGGATCTTCAGAGCCGAACGCTCCCGGTCTGGAGTGAAGATCACATTGAAATTGTACCTGTTCCCGCACTGCCATGCCTGTATCGTCGAGTAGACCGTTGCTCCGATATTCTTCACTTTCCGGTTCTGCTTTTCGGCTGCTGCATCAGATATCTGATAGCCTTTGAGATATTCCCAGCCTGAGCAGTTTTCAAGCAGCAGCGTACATTGCCGGGCGTTTTTCGAGATGGTATCAAATTCCTTTTCTATGCGCTCACGATCAGCTGTGAGGTTGCCGTAAAGTTCGTCGATGTCAGCCTTGCGCTCGATCACACAGGAACGTGAAAAGTCCTTTCCGTCAATAGTAAAGCTGTAGTCTCCATAATCAAGCTTCCGGCTCTCGGACATGATACCCAGAGCACTGAAAGCATCAATTATATGCTGGTTCTTCTGCTCACGGCTGTCAGCAATGACAGTGACCTTTTTCAGAAATTCCTTCTTCTCGTCATTACTCAACCTCGTACACCTCGCAGTCCTCGTGATAGTTCCTCGGTGCAGTCAATACCTTTGTGAACCGGCAGTAATCACAATGTCCGCAGCGCTGAGGCTGTAGCTCCCGGCTTTTCAGCTTCTGAAATCTCGGCGCAAGGCTTGTCACGATTTCGAGAGCGCTGTCAAGATCGTCGTCCGGCACCCAGAGCACATCAAGATCCGGCTCAGCTTCTTTTGTGACAGCTGCTATGTAGAACGGCAGCGTCTTCCCGGTATTCTGCCGGACTATTTCACGATATATCGCACCCTGGATATCATATCCCCAGTAGTTGATGAAGTGCTGACGCTGTTTCTTTTCAGGACTCCAAATGAGCTGGAAGTCCTTGATAGTCTTGAGGTCGACGATCGCCTTATCGGCGCAATAGCTGTCTATCTTGATCTTGAACGGAACTCCGGCAATCTCACCGATCATAATGACCTGCTTGTCTCCGGACATAAACTGCATAAACAGTTCTGAGCGTTCCGCCCTCTGGATCATCTTTTCAGCCTGCCTGTACTGGACTTTCAGCTCGCCGTCCTTCTTGAATATCTCTGGATGCTGTGCCCTGAAGATATCGAGCGTCCCCTCGAAATGAGAGTCAACATAAGAGCCGACAAGCAGCGCATCCGTGACTTCACGCTTATACTCACCGCGAAGCTCCGCCAGAGCGGCAGCCTCGCATTTCTGAAAGTTCTTGAACTGTGAGCTGCCCATGTAGAACAGCTCGTTCTCCGGAGAGAAGTAGTTTTCTGATGTGAGAGTATGCTTATTCAAGATAAGTCACCTTCATTTCCGTATCATCAGTTGTTCTGGTGGCTATGAACTGTACTCCTTTCTCCCTGCACTTGCTGTACAGCTTTTCACGGTTCTCAGACGTGAGTTTCTCAGTGCCGTCAATAAGTATGATCTGCAATCCGTTCGGCTTAGAGAGGGCAACATCTACGCAGAGGCTGAGCTGCTCTCCCTCAGAAAGATTCGACACAGGAAGCCCGTTGATAAGCGGTATTCCGTCCTTGACTGTAAGGCCATCGATTGGAATATGAGCATTTTCGAGAATAGTGCCGGGGAGTGTTCTCGCAAGCTCTATCTTCTTGGTATACTCTGCGGATACTTCCTGAAGCCTTTCGAGCTTTTCCTGCATCGACTTCATACGATTATATTCATTCAGGTGTCGCTTCATTGTCTCAGCGTTACTGATCTCTGCCTGAAGCTCTGTGCAATCGAGCGGCTGCTTATCGAGATATTCATCAGCGACGCTCATATCTGCATCAAGCTTTGTCTTGGCTTCATTGAACTTGCTTTCAGCGAGTGCCTTTTTGTCTTCGAGCTTTCCTGCAAGGCCAGCTATCTTTTCCTCAGCGGCTTTGATTTCGGCTTTCATTCTCTCAATGTTAGAAAGCAGGTTCTCACGCTCAGCAGCAACAGCCTTTTCTTCTGATGTAATAGAGATCATCTTGTCGGCTTCCAGCTGCCTGAGCTTGGCATCATAGCTGCTGCGGAAAAGCTTCGCACGCTCAATTCGACTGTTGAATTCCTTCATCTGTTCGAGCTTCTTATATGCTGCGCCGAGATCGTAATTTTCCCAGGTCTCAGCTTGATAATGCTCGGGAATGTCTTTGGCGATATCCTCAATAAATGCTGTCTCGTTCCTGATGTCGCGGTTAATATTCTGGCGCTGCTTGAACCACTCACCATTTTCTGACTGCATATCGCTGAGAACTTCGAGAATGTTCTGATCGTAGTTAACCCAGGAAGGAATTTCGCCGAACTTCTCATTGATATAGTTCAGATCCCAGTCGAACTCAACAAGGTCAAGAATCGCTCTGTTCTTCTCCTTGGTAGTCATAAGGGTGAACGCTACCGGATCGAGCTGGAGCGGAGAGAAAAGCTGTTTCAGGAAGCTCTCCGGTGACATTACCTCTCGACCGTTTTCCTTGATAGACTTATAGTCGGCCTGCTCGGTACGCTTGCGGCGGTCGATGCTCAGGCCTGTGTCGGTCTCGATGATGATCTCGCCCTCTTTTTCGCCTTCGTGAACGATGATGCTGCGATCAGACTGATTAGTCAGCGCATAGCGGAAAGCATCAATGACCGAGGTCTTGCCGACACCGTTCGCGCCGGTTATCTCGACGCTGCGGCCGTCAAGCTCTGTCTCTGTGATTCCGAAAAGGTTCTTTATCTTGATCTTTGTGGTTCTCATACTTTATACTCCTCTACATTTGTTATATTAAACGGATCCGGTGCTTTCTGCGGCTGCGGACGTTCCATGTCCTCGACTTCGCCCTCGACCTGAACTCCCATAAGTATCTCCGGACAGTAAACTCTCGCAAAGAACGCTGCTGCACGGTATGCAAGCATCTGCTCCGGCATGTTCTTCCACTTGCTGTTGTTCATCCAGCCCTCAGCCTTAGCCATTGCAATAGTGACCTCTGTGCCTTCGATGATCTCACCCTCAGGCGTTCTCACTCTGACGTAGCATCCACGAGAGTCTGTTCCTCGCTCTCCTGTATAGACCGGCATTGCATCACCGTATTTAGCCTTGATAAAGCTCATGCAAGCCTGTCCGCTCCAGGAGGGCTTCCCCTTCACAACGTAAAGGTTCTGCATTACCATGAGCGGTGTGACGCCCATGCGCTCTGCCATATCGACAGCTATCGCACAGTCCTCTGTCTTGCCCTGGTACTGCTGCGGCACGAGTGACGACTTGGCGAACACGCTTGCCAGTTTGTAGCTTTCACGGAAGCTCTCGATGAAGCCTCCGCTCGGCTTTGCCATTACTTCATTCAGCTGCTCCGGCTGCACAACCAGAGCAGTCTCTTTGTTTTCACACATCAGCCTCTTCCTCCTTCGTCTGGAAAAAGTGCAGCATCTTCGCTCCGCCGACTATGCCGGAGAATACCTCGTCGAAAGAATTACCAGAACCTTTCGAGATCGCCTTGCTTATCTCAACAAGCATTATACTGGATTCACGCGCAATGTCGATCACGCCGCCTTTCAGTGTCAGCGACATGTTAGTGCCCTTTTCTTTATCTATCTTCACTTCTATCATTGACTTTTCTCCTTTTCTGTGGTATTATATTGGTGGTATATAGTTTGCGGGACTTCCCGCTCGCTCCCTTCGGGGAGCTTTTTTCTTTATGCGAACATTCTCTTCAATGCGTCCGCTGCATCATCCGGCACATCGGTGAAGTCATCTTCATCCACGCCCACGATCAGAGCAGGACCCACGATGTCGATACCTGCGAACGCTGATGCTATCGGGTTCGGCGTCATATCACGCAGCCGTCCTTCTTCGTTGACTATCATCACTGCTTCGCCAGGGACGATGCCGATCGTCTCGATGTGTCCGTCCACAGCTGCCTGCAAGGCTTCCAGAGTATTCTCTATCTCGATCTCGCTGATGCTGCGTCCTTCAAGTTTAAGTGCTTTCATTTCGACCTTCCTTTCTGAGTCCCTCTTACGAACTCTTTTTCTGATTCAAGATGCAGCTTTATCTTCGAGAAGTCTATACCGTATTTATCCTCGAAAAGCTTCATCATATCTGTCATGGTTATCGGTTTACCCATTACCGGCGGAGCGTCAAATACGAGACACATTTCATCGAAGAAGCTGCGGACATAAGTTCGTGATCTTCCTCGTCTGTGATGTACTGACAGAGCAGCAACAGTGGCGAATATTGCCATTGAATACGCGGCGTCTGAGAAAAAGCTGTACTCCTTCTTCAGATATGCCGTCTCTGCTTCTTTGTAAATGCGTTTCCGGCATTCCTGACAGTCTGTCCTCGATCTCATGCCATTCCTCCTATCATGTCCCAGAGCTGCTGGTACAGGTCAGCTTTTCTCATGTCGAGCTGATACTGCTGACGGCTGATGTCGTCGAGCTCAGCCCTGATAACCGCAACTGCGTCTGATACTGTTATTCTCTTCGGCGGTGCCGGTATGATCTCCGGCTTCTTATAGACTTTCTTCGTCTTCTCTATCTGCTGCCCTTTGCTCAGAGCCGCATCAAAATCCTTGACAGCTTCGACAGCTGCATCGACAACATCCTGCTCCTTCGGAGTTTCTTCTATCAGCTCATCTTCGATGTGCTTCTTCTTGTGGTTGCCACCGTTAAGGATTCTCAGATTGACACCGTGCTCCTTGAGAATATCCTTGATGATGCCTATGGACGACTCATGCAGGTCTGCTTCAATCTGCACCTGCTTGCGCTTATCCTTGGCACCGAGGATGTTCTTGACGATTATAGACTGTTCGTTTTCGGAAATAGCTTTACATTTACTCATGCTCATTCAATTCACCTCCTCCAGCTCCCTCCGGAGCATTGATACTTGTTCAGCTGCGTGGATATAATCAGCTGAATCCTCGCTGCCGGTGAGGTATTCAATTTCCATTTCCCACCGTCCCAGTCGCCGCAGCAGCTTACGTCTGCGCTTAGCCTCCGGGCTGAATTCTCCCGTCCCGTCGCACCAGTGCATGAACGGCACCAAAATGTTCGGCAGGACTATGAAGGTCAGCGGGGCGACTATCAGGATGATCCCGAGTTCGTACATATCATATCATCTCCATTCTGGCTTGTCCGCAAAGCCCCGTGCGGGACTATTTCTGCATATTCATGAGAGGCACAGCCTCTTCCGGGTGCTCTGAACAGTAGGTGCTCAGTGTCCTGCCGATGTTCTCAGCCATTTTCGACACACACTCAGCCCGCTTTTCCGGGGTGAGACTGTCGAAACGCACAGGCGGTGCTCCGCCGATAGATATGTAGCTGACTACCTTAAGTTCATTCCTTCTTGCCATAATAACAACTCCTTTCAGAATATTCTATGCGTATAGGTTTGTACGTTTTGCTTTCATCCCTCTTCCCCTCCTTTCATGGGGGCTGTTGTCACCTGCTCCGCTGTGTGGTATAATATAAGCGGAAGGAGGTGAGACAATGAAATTAAATTATGATTGTTTACGTCAGCTTTTAATCGCCTTAGAAAAAAGCACTTTTTTAGACGAAGAACTAAACTATGAATATGGTACGTTTTATGATATTGTGAAACTTATGCCTGATTTTCAGCAAAATGAGATTGCATATACAACAATACTTGCCGAAGAATCGGGGCTCATAATAGCAAATATAATCGATGCTGACGACGGATTTGTCGATTGCTTATATCAACGGTTGACTTTTGAAGGGCATCAATTTCTTGATACAATCCGTGATAATAATGTTTGGAATAAGGTTAAGCGAGTTATTAGTAAAGTAAGTGGTGTTTCACTCGATATACTTATTTCCGTTGCAAAAGATATTCTAAAGTCTACAATTGGAAAGCAATAATTGCAGACCCGTTCTCCATTTGAGCGTATTCTTTATGTTTCGTCCATTTACAGGATTTCTGACAAGTTGTCTTTTTACACCTTGTATTGAGTAAAGGGTCACACAAATAAAGGATACGCTCATTTTTTGGCGTTGTTTTGTCCTGCTCCTTATTCATCCCTCTTCCCCTCCTTTCATGGGTTCTGCTGCTTGCGTTTCCGCAAGTTGTTCGCTAAAAAAAATACGGTCAACATCTTCTTTTGAAAGGTGAAGCACTTTTTTCAGCTTTCTCAGCTCAGATAAAGTAAAGTCAGATTCTCCGTTGAATTTCCTATATACTGTTGCCAGATTCACACCAAGATATTTTGCTATGTCTTCTTTGCTAACTCCAGCTCTTATCTGAGCAATCTTGAATTCTATCGGATTCACTTTGCCACCTCCTTGCGTTTCCGTAAGTACATGATATCATATCATTTTCAATTTGTCAATACGTTTTCGCAAGTTTTTTCATTTTATTTTTAATTTCTCTTGCATTTTTGCAAATTCAGTGATATAATAAACTCAAAAGGAGGTGTGAAAATGCTTAACTTAAAAGAACGAAGAATAGAATTAGGTCTAACAATGCTTGAAGTAGCAAAACTTGTCGGTGTATCAGAAGCAACAATAAGTCGGTATGAAAGCGGCAATATAAAAAATATGCGTAGAGATCGTATTGAGAAATATGCCAGTGCTCTTAAAGTATCACCGTCTTCATTTCTTGATATAAATGAAGATAACATTACCACATCCGCCGATCCAGACATCTCCGCCCTTATTCAGAAATATGACAACATCAAACCCATACAGCTTAAACGCTTTCCGATGCTCGGGGCGATAGCCTGCGGTGAGCCTATCTTCGCAGACGAGGACAGGGAACACTATATAATGGCTGACATGGATATAGACGCAGATTTCTGCCTTACAGCCAAGGGCGACAGCATGATAAACGCCCGTATCTATGAGGGAGATATCGTTTTCATAAAGGAAATGCCTATCGTCGAGAACGGCGATATCGCCGCCGTGATTATCGAGGATGAGGCTACACTGAAACGTGTATACTATTATCCCGATGATAATATGCTCCAGCTCGTAGCGGAGAACCCGAAGTATAAGCCGCTCGTCTATCAGGGTCCCGAGCTTGATACAATCCGCATCCTCGGAAAAGCTGTATACTTCATGAGTGCGGTGGAGTAAGGAGGAAATAAAATGAATATAATCAAATATCCCTCTGAGGCAGATGTAAACAAGGCAATGGCAGCTGACGAGCCGCTTCTGGTACTCATATCCTTTGACGGTGAGACTGTCATAATGAGCCAGATCGACGAGGCTATGGAGCATCATATACTTCTGATGAACGCAGGCTTCAAGGATACCGACATCGACAAGTTCTTCCGTATAGTCCTCGACCGCAGCGGAGCGGACTGGACTTTCATCTGTCCGCCGGACTACAAGAACATTCCATTCAAGGATAAGCGCATAGAAGCATTCTACAAGGACGGATTCGCTGTTATATCAGGCTTCCTGCACTCCATCGGTTATCTTGTAGGTATCAATATCCCGAAGCGTTACAGACGGCATATGGATGTTCTGAGTAAGGATATATATTAAAAAAACAGCCCCCACGGTACATGCTATACCGTAGGGGATAATTTTAAGGGAGGGATTTTATGAAAACAGCAGCCGCTTACATCAGAGTTTCAACAGACGATCAGATAGAATACTCTCCGGACTCTCAGCTCAAGGCTATAAGGAAGTATGCAAAGGAGCATGATCTGATACTTCCCGAAGAGTTCATATTCGTGGACGAAGGAATCTCCGGACGCAAAGCAGACAAACGACCATCTTTTCAGCGAATGATAGGCACGGCAAAGCTTAAGCCAAAGCCGTTTGACACCATACTGCTCTGGAAATTCAGCCGTTTCGCCCGTAACCGTCAGGACAGCATAGTCTACAAGTCCATGCTGAGGAAACAGTGCGGCATCGATGTCGTATCTATCTCAGAGCAGCTGGGCGAGGACAATACCTCTATCCTGATCGAGGCTCTGATAGAGGCTATGGATGAGTATTACAGCCTCAATCTGGCTGAGGAAGTCAAGCGCGGCATGAACGAAAAGTTCAGCCGGGGCGGTGTGGTCTCGCAGCCGCCGTTCGGATATAAAATGAAAGACGGGATATTCGCACCCGATGAGGTCAATGCGCCTATAGTACAGATGATATTCTCGGACTACCTCTCAGGCATGGGACCACGACAGATAGCGACCAAGCTCAATGATATGGGCATACGCTCCACTAAGGGCAATCTTTTCGAGAACAGGACTGTTGAGTACATACTCACGAACGTGACCTATACCGGCAAACTCCGCCGCAGCAGGAACGGCAGAGACAACCTCGACCGCTTCCATGAGTCCGAGAACACACTCATAGTTGACGGTAAACATGAAGCTATCATATCCCAAGAGATCTTCCAGGCTGTTCAGAAGAAACGCTCAGAGCACAAGAAGACATACACACGATACTCTCGTCAGGCTCCTGTTGAGTTCATGCTGAAAGGAATAGTCCGCTGCGACACCTGCGGTGCTACTCTGACTATGTGCGCCGGAAAGACCTCGCTGCAATGCCACAACTATGCTCACGGCACTTGCAAGGTCTCTCATTCCGTCACGCTCAAGAAGCTTAACGCTGCTGTTATCGAACACCTGAAAAGCGATTTTGAACAACAGTCTTTCGCAATTGACGTAATCGCTGCTGAACCTGAAAGAAAAACTTCAGCTCCCGACCTCTCTGCACTCATTGAGAGAGAAAAGAAAAAGCTCTCACGGATCCGTGAGGCTTACATGGCAGGTATTGACTCCCTGGAGGAATATCAGGAGAATAAGAAAAATATCCAGGAACGGATCAACGAACTGACCGCCGCTGCTCCGCCTGCTCCTATGAGCGAGGAGGAGGTAAAGGCGGCAATCTCAGGCAGGATCACTGCCGGGCTTCAGATACTTGAAGATGAGGACACAAGTGAGACTCTGAAAAACCTGACTCTCCGCAGCATCGCCGACAGGATCACCTTTATCAAACCCAAAGGTATAATCGAGATTTTTTATAAGATCTAATACATATCTTTTTGGTGCTTAGACCGCCAAACCACAAAAAGATATATTGATCTTAACGGTATTATATTTATAAGTATAACACAAAAGCCGGGAACAATCAATGCTCCCGGCTGCATTATTTGTTGAATTCTTTTTACATTTCCTCCAACAGTCCCGAATACAAATGGTCATCCAGCTCCACGGTGATCTTGAGGGGCTTTTTCGTAGTCTGACCGGGACGGTAACCGTCATCGAAGGTCCCGCCCTCGGAGTTCGGTATGCCTGAGATCGCACACACGTCCAGGAACGTCCCCGGAGACAGCGAAGTGCGGACACAATAGTGACAATGGCTTCCGGTGCTGCGACCGGTGCTGCCCTCGATGCCGATCACATCAGTGCAGCGGACTGCCTGTCCGTATTTCACTCTGATCTCGCTGAGGTGTCCGTAGTGGAACATCCTGCCTTTTGCGTCCTTTATGACTACATACTGACCAAAGCCCTGGCTGTGATCGTTCGGATTCTCCCAGCCTGCGAACACAACAGTTCCGTCTGCTGTAGCGTGGATCTCCTTGCTGTCGATGCCGACCAGATCGAGACCGTCGTGCGCAGAGCCCTTGAATGCCTGTGATACTCTGAATTTTCCCATATATGGACTGTTCATGATTTATCCTCCTTGTCATTATCGTTTCTGAGCTGCTTAAGAACCGCTGTCAGCTTCTTCGGTAGTGGTAGTCCAAGTGCAGCTGCATTCTCCAATATACTGATGCCTTCATTTGCTATGTAGAATCCCATTACGGCGCTGCGGCAAACTGCCCCTTCGCCGATGACATTCACATCGAGGATGTGTCCGACTGCCACAAGTGCCATAATGAACACCTTCTTGGCAATACCTTTGGAGCCAATTTCCGACGAAAGCTTTTTCTGAAATACAGCAACTGTCACGCCTGTGATGTAATCTATAATCATAAAAGCCACAAGGGCATAGAGCATTTTATCAGCCTGTCCCCACAGAAAACCGCACACTGCTGCAACTCCTGCACAGCCTTTCTGTATCATCTTATCGCTCATTTTCAGCCTCCTGAACGCCACCCTCTGTGTCATCTCCGATGATATCTTCTGTAGCATTCTCGATCACCTCAGCATCCATACGCTGCAACGACGCAGACTGCAATGAAGCCCCCGGCTGCAATGCTTTTATCATAGCGTACAGTTCTTCATTCGTCGGAACGTATGGTTTGAAGTCCGGCGACACATCATACAGGTCTTTCAGGCAGCACATGGGACTGAGTACCAGATCGTCGAAGCTCGCGCTGCCCGCTATCCAGATTCGGAAGACGTAATATTTATACGTCCCGTCCACGGTGAACTCAACGCTGCTGGAAGAGTTCGCGATGACATTCAGCTGAAGATCATCGTTATAGCCGTAGAGCTGCACACGGACGCTGTTGCTGCCAGATCCCGTGAAAATATACTCTCCCTCTTCTGTGAATGGATTCTGCTTGTTATCCGTCGATGCTGATGCGTTCCCCCACAGGTCGAAGACGAGGATAGTGCTCGATGAGCTGCTGTTGGTTCCGCTGATAGTGATAGTTCCGTCATCGTTCGGCGTCGCTGTCACTCCGCTCTTGGTCGTCGCCGTGAAGCCTAAGATGATGCGGTTCTTCGGTCCGGTGTCGATCACTCTTTTCAGTTTGGCAGATATGGAATCTGTTTTCGTGTCAAGTGATGAGACTGCTGAATCCGTATCCGCAAGAGCCGTATCCAGCTTGTCCATATTCTCAGTTATCACCGACATGTCGAACTTGTCAGTGTGATCTTCCTGCTTTCCGAGATTATAGTTTGGTGTATATGTAACTGCCATTATTCTCCCTCCAATGCATTAATTGTCCGTTCTTCGAGATCGTATATCGTAAATGTCTCCATACCGGATATAGATGCAGACATCTGCCGCGTGTCTGATGCAAATAGTGCTTCCCTGACCGCACGCAGTTCCTTTTCCGCCGCTGATGTCCCCGAGGTTATGGTTCCGGCCTTGTATTTCGGACGTATCAAGGACGGATTGAAACTGCCCAGTGTCATTTTCAGACAGTCGCCTGTGAGATGATCCCGGCGAACGCTCACTATCTCCTGCTCCGTGGTCGTCGCAAGAGGCTCGCAGTATATCGTTCCCCGGTCGCCCACATCACAGTCTTGCAGACCGATGAAGTCGCTGTATACAGGATCGTCCCGGAGAGATGCTGTCTCTATCTCAAAGCTGACTTTCGGAGTGCTTATCTGCATCCAGAGTGCGAATCCGTCATCCATGAGACGCTGCATGTCCTTCTCACTGTACGAAAAAGACGCAAACCGCGCCTTGTGGTGATGCAGCGGATAGCTGCCGCTCACATAGGAGACCGACCACATATTACCGAAGTTATCCTCGCAGCGCAGAAATGTGCATAGTTCCTCATAGCTCACCTGAGGTGAAAACGCTGTCATTTCGCTGCCGTACCGGATGTAGAATGCCCTTTCGGATGCCCCCTCCATGCGCTCATTGACCGACCAGCGGAAGTTATCACGATAGAGCTCACCGCCGAGACGATTCACAAGACTGCTGTCATCGCCGAGAAAAGCCGCCGCCTGCGATATGCCGTGCAGGTCAAGTTCTATGGGCTGCTCCGGGCGGATATCCGAAGTTCCGGTGAATCTGTATTCATCGAAGCCTTCGGAAAGGTCAAGAGTATACCGTCCTACAAGACTGATGAATCCGTTGCCGTTTCCGGCGAGTCCACGGCATTTCAGCACAAGACGGTCTGCAAGGTCATACCAGATATGCTTTGCATGGACTGTGATCTCCGCACTGTTTTCATCTATCACCGGCTTCTGGTCGTCGATGCGGAAGAGCTGTCCGTCTATTTTGAGGATGTTCTGAGCAGTGAGATGCCGCCAACGTCCCCAGTCGTCGAGCGGATGTGTCAGCTCCACGTCCCAGCGGCCGTTGAGTTCCTTTTCGCTGACGCAGTAAGTCGGGCTGAGTATCGCCAGACCGTTGCCGTGAAAGCCGTCCTGCGGTTCGCTCATGTCGTAGACTCTTATGACGTGCTCCCGTATCAGAGGTGTGAGGACTATAGGGCGCGGCAGCATCCCCGGGATAAGCTTGTTGTAGGGGAAACCGTCGTTCACGTCGGCGTCGATCCGCCAGAGCGCGTCGGGGAACGGTCGCTGCATTGCCTTCTCCGGCACTGCGATGAAGTCCGTATTGGTCGGGAAGCCGTCCTCTCCCATTATCCACGCCATGTCAGTCAACTCCTATGGGAAAGCCTATGGATGCCAGATATGCGGCGTCCTGTAGCTGGGCTTCCGAGCATAATTTGATGCCGCTTGATATAGACACCCCCGATTCAATTTTGTCAGAATTCCATAGCAGACATGTTCTGCTGTTCCCATCTGTGATATTCCCGAACGCTGATACATTGAAAATACTATTCTCTGATGAATTTGAAATGCAAACGGTTGTATACTCTGAACCTTCCACCCAAGAATTTTTAACTGCGATGTGGTTTTGCCATGCGTAAACGCCACTTATCGGAAGTCGAACATATTTTAGATTACAATTGACAAGCAGAGGGGAATAAGCATCCCAATTGCTGTCATCCTTGCACAACTGCGCTGTGCCATATAGTTCAACATTTGTTGAGCAGCTCATGAAAGACGTATCACTTCCATTACCGAAAATAGCATATATCCTTTTATTTGAGCCACTTGTACCATATCCATAGAATTTCCCTGTGATAGAAATGTACCTTCCGACTTCCCCAGATTTGACATTCCGTGAACGCCCAATGAAATAATAGTTGCCATTCGTTGCTTTTGCAAAGACATCAGTAAAATTAATGTTTTCTAAGTACCCATTTGCATTTATTATTACAGCAGATAAATTTTCAATATGCAGATTGACGATTTTCACACCATTGCCGTCAACATTTGCATTAACTTGCAACGATTGTGTTATTCCCTCCGGTGCAATGCTGTTCATATCCCAGACCGTATCATCAGCGACCTTGACGTATGCACCGGAAGTGCCTATCGCCGTCACGAAATCAGGCCATGTGTCCACGATATACGGATCGTTCTGCGTTCCTGTGCCTGTCATCACAACCACCTCTCTCTCACATTTATCTGCATCGCGGAACAGTCTCCGGTATAGCGGATGTAATTGGTGCCGGTATGCAGCAGCGGCATATCACCGGAAGTATACTGCGTCATGCTGTATTTTGCACCGTTGCTGTCCTCATAGTATATGATCGGAACTTCGCTGTCCGCGACTATCCACCAGTCCGCTGCCTCAGCTCCCGCAGTTGTCACCTCCAGCGGCATATCGATGCTCAGTTCAGCGCCATTGACACTGATGACCACAGTACCGCTGCCCGGGTGGAATCGCAGCTCAGGCTCTGAGTAAACGGATCCGCTGTTCATTATCTCTGTCCAGCCTGTTCCGGCTGATATCTCCGATATCGTCGGCTCTATGGCGTAGGCAAAAGGACTGAGGCTGAAATGCACCGGAAGTTCGCCCATGAAGAGAGCCACCGGCTCCGGTGCAAGCTGCTGCACTTCGGCGTTAAGATAAACGTCTTCCTCACCGGGAAGAACGAGCCTGCCTCTGCCATGCAGCACTGAATA
>Ga0326513_10001475_pt1 | contig 18483 bp, 21 predicted proteins | sample 2_2465_0518_D_FD_203654 | JGI IMG/M metagenome (GOLD analysis project Ga0326513, IMG submission 203654) | Bovine rumen microbial communities from UC Davis, California, United States - 2_2465_0518 | ecosystem: Host-associated > Mammals > Digestive system > Stomach > Rumen | place: USA... | reverse complement strand
GCGTCATTATCCTCGAATGCCGCCGAAGAAGATGACTTCGACCCGGATGAACCCGTTGAGCCGAAGGCGAAACTCGGCGACATTTACCAGCTGGGCCAGCACCGCCTGATGTGCGGCGACAGCACCGACCCGGGCGCATGGACGCGGCTCATGGACGGCGGTAAGGCCGACATGGTATTCACTGACCCGCCCTACGGCGTAGCCATCGGCGATAAAAACGCCACGCTCAACAGCGTCCAGAAGGCTGGATGCTGTTGCGAAAACATAGAAAATGACACGCTCTCCGAAAAGGAGCTTTACGATATGCTGAAATCCGCATTCGTCAACGTGCGGGAAAACTGTGCGGACGACGCGGTCTATTTCGTCACCAGCCCGCAGGGCGGGAGCCTTGGCCTGATGATGATGATGATGAAGGATGCAGGGTTGGAAGTCCGCCATGTGCTTATGTGGATGAAGAACAGCGCGACCTTCTCGCTGGGGCGGCTGGACTACGACTACCAGCACGAACCCATCTTCTACACATGGACCAAGAGCCACCACAACTACCGAAACGGCGACTACCGCACCACCGTCTGGCAGTACGACAAGCCGCGCAAGTGCGACCTTCACCCGACCATGAAGCCCGTGGAGCTGGTCGCAAACGCCATTATGGACGGCACAAAAGAGGGCATGATTGTACTGGATGCTTTCGGCGGCAGCGGGACAACCATCATTGCAGCTGAACAGCTGAACCGAAAAGCGCGGGTAATGGAGCTTGACCCGCATTATGTGGATGTGATTATTCAGCGCTGGGAGAATCTAACCGGCGAAAAGGCGGTGCTTTTGAATGGCTAAAATGACGCTTCAAGAGCAAGCGAACCAAATACTCGAACAAGCCCAAGAGCGCGGAGTTTCGTCTAACTTCTTTTTTGTGACCACGTTCAAACGCTATCAGGTGCAAATGAGGATACTCAATGATCTGGAGCGCGCCATAAACGAATACGGTGCGACCGTCACGAAAGAATACGTCAAAGGCCGTCAGAACCTTGTGGCGAACCCGGCGATCACGGAATACAACAAGACGGCGACGGCGGCAAATGGAACGGTTGCGACGCTGATAAAGATCATCGAAGCATTGAGCGAAGAGGAAAAGAGCGGCGGCAAGCTGGGCGAGCTGCTCGCCGCGTTGAACGATGGATAATTATATATACGCATACTATCAGCAGATATGCGACGGAACCGTCATCGTCGGGCGCTGGGTGCGGCTGCTGTATGAGATGATCGTCAAGGGGCTTGAAAGCAGGTCCTTTTTTTACGCCCACAAGAAAGCGCAAGCCGCGATTCTGTTCATCGAAAACTTTTGCCATCATCACGAAGGCGAACTCGCGCCGGGGCTGATAAAGCTAGAATTGTGGCAGAAGGCTTTTGTTTCGGTGTTGTTCGGAATCGTCGATGAAAACGGCGTGCGGCAGTTCCGCGAATGCTTTTTCGTGGTGGCACGTAAAAACGGGAAAACCCTACTGGCCGCCGCAATCGCCGCGTATTGCACCTTTCTCGACGGCGAGTATGGCGGGAGAATCTATTTTGCCGCGCCTAAGCTGGAACAGGCGAATTTGTGCTTTGACGCCTATTATCAGATGCTTTTGCAGGAGCCGGAACTAGATGATCTGGCACAAAAACGCCGCACAGATATTTATGTCGCCACAAGCAATACCTCCGCAAAACCGCTTGCGTTTTCCGCAAAAAAGACAGACGGTTTGAATATATCGCTATGCGTAGCGGATGAGTGCGCATCATGGCAGGGCGACGCCGGCCTCAAATACTATGAGGTAATTAAGTCATCATTCGGCGCACGAAAGCAGCCGCTTTTGCTGGCGATGTCCACGGCGGGCTATATCAACGAGGGAATCTATGATGAGTTGATGAAGCGCTCAACCCGCGTGCTGCTGGGCGATTCGAAGGAAAAGCGCTTGCTTCCAGTCCTCTACGCCATCGACGATGTCGAAAAATGGAACGACATCAACGAATTGCGTAAGAGCAATCCGAATCTGGGCGTGTCCGTATCGGTGGATTATCTGATCGAGGAAATTGCCGTTGCAGAGGGCAGCTTAAGCAAAAAGGCCGAATTCATCACAAAATATTGCAACATCAAGCAAAGCAGTTCGCTTGCGTGGCTTTCCGCGCAGACCGTAGAGCGCGCAAGCGGGCCGGCGCTTGATCCGGAGGAATTCCGAAACAGCTATTGCGTGGGCGGCCTCGACCTATCCCAAACGCGCGACCTCACCGCCGCAACGGCCGTGATTGAGCGCGGCGGGGAACTGTATGTGCTGGCTAAATTCTTCCTGCCGGCCGAAAAAATCGACGAGGCGACACAGCGCGACGGCGTGCCGTACAACATCTATATCCAGCGCGGGCTGTTGCAGCCGTCCGGTGATAATTTCGTAGACTACCATGACTGCTATCAATGGTTCGTTGATCTGGTAGAGAAATACGAGATTTTCCCGCTGCAAGTTGGATATGACCGATATTCCGCACAATATTTGGTGAAAGACCTTGAAATGTACGGGTTTCACTGCGACGACGTGTTCCAAGGCGAGAACCTGTATGGCGTGATCCAAGAAACGCAAGGGCTGCTGGAGGACGGAAAAATCCACATCGGAGATAACGACCTGCTAAAAATGCACCTGCTGAACAGCGCAATCAAAATGAGCACAGAGCGCGGGCGCGGCAAGCTGGTAAAGGTCACACCGGCGGTACACATCGACGGCGCCGCCGCTTTGCTTGACGCGATGACCGTTCGGCAAAAATGGTATGGAGAAATCGGCGAACAGCTCCAGAATAATTGAGGTGGTAGGCTTTGGGACTCTTTGACAGAATTTTCGGCAATCGCCCGAAACCACGCGGCGATTACAAAGGCGTATTCCGCATGCTGGACGGCTACACCCCGCATTTCACGAACCGTGAAGGCGGGGTGTACGAATCCGAACTCGTGCGCGCGGCGATCCACGTCCGAGCGACGCACATGTCCAAACTCCACGTCGAGACGATGGGCGCGGCGCGGCCGGCGCTGCAAAACAAGCTAAAGCACGGCCCGAACGAGTTCCAGACGTGGAGCCAGTTCATGTACCGCCTTTCGACGCTGCTTGACGTGCACAATACGGCATTCGTGACGCCGATTCTGGACGAATACGGCCAGCCGTCCGGGATTTACGCGCCGCTGCCGCATCGGTGCGAGGTGGTGCAGTATGGCGGGCAGCCGTATCTGCGCTATGAGTTTTCGAACGGTCAAAAGGCCGCGATTGAGCTGGAGGAATGCGGCGTGCTCACAAAATTCCAGTATCGGAGCGACCTTTTCGGCGAGAGCAACCACGCGCTATTTCCCACGATGGATTTGATACACATACAGAATGAAGGCATCCGGGAAGGCGTGAAAAGCGCGGCGTCATACCGTTTTATGGCGCAGGTTTCAAACTTTTCGAAAGCGGAAGACCTCGCCAAAGAGCGCAAGCGCTTTACCGCTGAAAACTTCTCTTCCGAATCCGACGGCGGAGGAATGCTGCTATTCCCAAACACCTACACCAACATCAAACAGGTGGACGTGAAGCCGTGGGTTGTGGACGCGGATCAGGTAAAGGCAATCAAGGATAACGTGTTCGACTATTTCGGCGTGAATGAGGAAATCCTCACGAACCAGGCTTACGGTGATAAATGGGCCGCGTTCTATGAAGGCGTCATTGAGCCGTTCGCAATCCAGTTCTCCGAAGTCATGACGAAAATGCTATTCACATTCCGCGAACAGTCGCAAGGGAATTACGTGATGGCGACGGCGAACCGGCTGCAATACATGAGCAACGCCGACAAGCTGCAAGTTTCCGCACAGATGGCCGACCGCGGCCTAATGACCCGTAATGAGATACGGGAAATCTGGAATTTGCCGCCGCTGCCCGAGCCGCTTGGATCGCAGTTGCCGATTCGCGGCGAATATTACAACGTAGGGGATGAAAGCGATGAACAAGGAAATCAGAGCGTTTAACTTTGAAGTCCGCGCTGAAGAAAACGAGAAGCACGGACATTTTCTTTCCGGGCGTCCGATTGTGTACAATTCGCGGACGGACTTGGGCTGGTATGACGAGATTATTGAGGGTGGCGCGCTTGACCAGACCGACCTGCGCGACGTGCGGTTCCTGGTCAACCACAACACAGATATGATTCCGCTGGCCCGCTCCCGGAACAACAACGACAATTCGACCATGCAGATGACCGTCGACGATGACGGCATGGGTATTCGCGTTGATTTGGACATCGACAACAACGCGGACGCGCGAAGCCTTTACTCCGCCGTGGGCCGGGGCGACATCACCGGGATGTCGTTCATGTTTTCGGTGGATAAAGATAGCTGGGACGATCTCGAAAGCGAGCACCCGACGCGGCATATTCGATCTATCAGCCGCGTATTCGAGGTGTCCGCTGTGACGTTCCCGGCATACGCGGCCACATCGATACAGGCCCGCGATTTGTCCGATGCGCTGGATAGCGCGCGGGCATCGCTGGACAGCGCAAAAGCGGAAGCCAGGTCGATCGAGCGCAAAAAGCAAAAAATCAAAATCCTGTGTGAACTCTAAAAAGAAAGGAAAATGCGATTATGGATTATAAGACCATGACCATTGAGGCCCTCGAGGCCCGCAAGGCCGCCATCGCGGCGGAAGTCGAAACCGACGGCGCCGATCTGGACGCGCTCCAGAACGAAGCCCGCGCCATCAATGAGGAACTGGAGGCCCGCAAGGCCGCCGAGAGCAAGCGCGTTGAAATTCGCAAGGCCGTTGCCGGCTCCGCGTCCGTGGGCGCCCGCGTGCCCGCCTCCGAGACCAAAGCGCCGACGCTGGACGAAATCCGCTCCAGCAAGAAGTATATCAACGCTTACGCCAACTACATCAAGAGCGGCGACGATCGCGAGTGCCGCGCCATCCTGACCGAGACCAACCCCGGCAGCGTGACCGGTTCCGGCCCGGTTCCTGTTCCCGTGCTGGTGGACGAAATCGTCCGCACCGCGTGGGACAACGATGAAATCCTGTCCCGCGTGCGCCGCACCTATTTCCGCGGCAATCTGAAGGTGGCTTTCGAGCGTTCCGCTACCGAGGCTGTGGTGCACACCGAAGGTACTTCCGCTCCCTCCGAGGAGTCGCTGGTGCTGGGCATCGTCACCATGATTCCGCAGAACATCAAGAAGTGGATCAAGATCAGCGACGAGGCCGTGGCCATGGGTGGGGAGAGCTTCCTGCGCTATGTATACGATGAGCTGACCTATCAGATCATCCGCAAGCTGTCCGCTGCTGTCATCGGCGACATCTCCGGTGCTGGCACTACCCATTCCGCGACCGCTGTCGGCATCCCGAAGGTGAGCGTTGCGCCCGGCCTGACCACCATCGCCACCGCCGCCGGCAACCTCACCGACGAAGCGCGGAACCCTGTGGTCATCATGAACAGGCTGACCCACGCGGAGTTCTACGCGGCTTACGCGGCTGCCGGCTTCGCCATCGACCCGTTCATGGGCTTCACCGTGCTCTATTCCGCCGCCCTGCCTGCGTATTCTGCCGCTTCCGACAATGCGGTCTATGCCATTGTGGGCGATCTGGAAGGCGCGCAGGTCAACTACCCCGAGGGCGATGGTGTGGTCATCAAGTATGATGACCTGACCGAGGCGGAGGCCGATATGGTCAAGGTGGTAGGCCGTCAGTATGCCGCCCATGCCGTCACCGCGCCGGGCCGCTTTGTGAATATCACCAAGCCCGCCGCCACCACCTAATGAAGGTCAAGCTGCTTCGAGATCAGCGGATACCGCATAAGGCCGGGGAGATCGTCGAGGTTTCCCCGACCGTTTGCGATTTCTTGCTTTCGACTCATTCGGCGGTAGTGGAGACGGCCCACAATCCGCCTATACCGAGGAAGGGAAAGAAAAAGAATGAAGCTGCTGATCGGGATTCCGACTCATGATTTCATCCATGTCGAGTTCGTCAAGTGTCTCATTGCGCTGCTGGATCAGTTGAAGCGCGACGGCGTTGACTACACGCTCGACATTGATTCCGGGACGCTGGTTTACATCGCCCGCGAGCGCATCTCAAACAAGGCCATAAATGAAGGATACAGTCATGTTTTGTGGTTGGATTCTGATATGGTCTTTCAACCTACGATACTTGATGACCTCATGTTCAGCGGCAAGTCATTTGTGACCGGCGTATACCACGCCCGCCGCAAGGGGCATGCCTCGTGCATCTTCAAGGTCATCGACATCCATAAGGGCGTAGAGCGGTTCGAGGAATACCCGAACGAGGCATTCCGAATTGCCGGGTGCGGGTTTGGGTGCGTGCTGATCGAAACCGACATCCTCAAGGCGGTCACACTAAACAAAGGCCCGTGTTTTTTGCCTATGGCTGGATACGGCGAAGACCTTGCATTTTGTAAGCGCGCCACCGATATGGGCTTTGAGATCTGGTGCGAGCCATCTGTGGTATGCGGCCACATCGGGCATATAGCCATCTACCCGGAGGATTATGAGCACTGGAAGGCCACGATACAAGGCGACAATGTGAGGTGAGCTTAGGTGCTTGACGCCGTAAAAATGGCGCTCCGAATCACTACGGACGCCTTTGACGCGGAAATATCCGCGCTAATCGCAGCGGCTTTGCTTGATTTGGGCGTAGCGGGCGTAACGAACACCGCCACCACCGACGCCCTAATCCAGATGGCCGTAATCACATATTGCCGCGTGCATTTCGGCGAGCCGGAGGACTTCGAGCGCCTCAAACGCTCCTACGATGAGCAGAAGGCGCAGCTTGGCATGTGCACCGGCTACACGGAATGGGGTGCCGCTGTTGGATAGGTCAGACGTGATAAGCCTAGTGGCCTATTCGCAGATTCAAGATGCGTTTGGCGTGTGGCGGGACGTGCCCACATCGCGCCGCGTATTCTGCAAGGCCGATAGCGTCACCCAAAGCGAGTTTTTCAACGGCGGGCAGAATGGGCTAAAGCCGGAATGGCGTTTTACGCTATTCTACGGCGACTACGGCGGGGAACGAACGGTGATCTACAACGGCACGACGTACAGCATCTACCGCACATATCGTGCGGCGACCGACATCATGGAGCTGTACGCCGAACGGAAAGCGGGCGTGAACGATGGCACGGAAAACGGCGCTTGACAAGCTGAATATCACCATCGAAAAGATTATCAACGAATACGCCGAAACGGTGCAAGCTGATCTGGGCGAAATCGCAAACAAGATCGGCAACGCGGGCGTAACCGCCCTACGCGCAAAAAGCCGCGAAACGTTCCCGCGCGGGACGGGCGAATACGCAAAAGGCTGGAAAAAGAAAGTGGACGTTACGCGAACGAGTGTAAGCGTAACGATCTACAACGTAATTCCGAGCCTTCCGCATCTGCTCGAAAACGGGCACGCCACGCGCAACGGCACCGGGCGCACGTTCCGGCGCACGCAGGGCCACCCGCACATTGCACCGGTTGAGGCCGAACTGGTACAGGCATTTGAGAAGGAGGTAATCAGCCGGCTATGACGCTCCAAGAGATTTCAAGCATGGTCGAAAGCATCGGCCTCCCATACGCCTACTATCAGTTTTCCAAAGAAAGCCCCGTTTCGCCGCCGTTCATTTGCTTTTTTTACCCCAATAACGACGATCTGAAAGCGGACAACATCAACTATTCCAGCATCAATGCGCTTTCGATTGAACTCTACACCGACAAAAAGCGCTTTGATCTGGAAGCGGCTGTGGAATCCGCGCTGACCGCGAATGGCCTTGCGTACAGCAAGGAGGAATCCTACATCGATTCGGAACGAATGTTTCAAATCGCTTATGACATGGAGGTAGTTATCAATGGCTGAAAACAAGATCAAGTATGGTCTGAAAAACGTGTACTATGCCATCGCCACCATCGCGGCAGATGGCACGGCCACCTACGGAACGCCCGTTGCATTCCCGGGCGCCGTGAGCCTTTCCCTTGAGCCGCAGGGCGAAAATACGCCCTTCTATGCGGACAACATCGCCTATTGGATCGGCGTTGGCAACACCGGCTATTCCGGCGATCTTGAAATGGCGCGCATCATCGACCAGTTCAAAACCGATGTGCTTGGCTACATCACTTCCGGTAACGGCATCATGGTCGAGAACCTTAACGCGGAAGCTGTGCATTTCGCGCTGCTGTTCCAGTTCGAGGGTGACCAGCAGGCTACCCGGCACGTAATGTACAATTGCACCGCCACCCGCCCCAGCGCGGCGAGCACCACCAAAGGCGAGAGCATCGAGCCGCAAACGGAGACCGTCACCATCACGGCGACTTCCGTTTACAGCGGTGCGCTCGGCACTGACATCGTCAAGGCATCCACCAACGCCACCACCGCTTCGACGGTGTACGATGCCTGGTTCGAGGCCGTCACCATGCCGACGGCGGCGGCTACGACCTGATAGGAGGATAACATGTATAAAGTTGTGAAGGTTGGCGAAAAAGAAGTTCCGATGCTTGCGATGGCATCGGCGAATATCTATTACAAGCGCGTGTTCGGGCGCGATCCCATCGCCATGCAGGCCGACGGTGAAATGAGCATCGGCGATAACATCAACTTTTGTATGGAGATGGGCTATATCATCTCCACCATGGCCGATGCCAAAGGGGACCGGGCGAAGCTGGCCGCGATGAACGAAGACGGCTACCTCGAATGGCTTGACCAATTCGATACCGCCGCGCTTGTTGCCGCCGCGCCGGAAATCGCCGCCGTTTACAACGGCCAGAATGCAAGTGCGTCCGTCCCAAAAAAAGCGGACGCCTAACCGAAAGGCAGTATAATACGGCTGTATTTATGCTGCGCTGCATCGAGGTCGGGCTGACGGTTCCCGACCTCGATTTTTTGGAATATGGCGAAGTGACAGATATAATCGTCGAACGCGGCAACGATGGCTGCGAATACAGGCAGATTGCAACGCAAGAGGATTTCGATAAATTTTAGGCAGGTGAAAGCCGATGCCCAGCACGAGCCGCATTGCCGGCATCACGATTGAACTAGGAGCGGATACCAAAGGATTTATAAAGGGTGTCCGCGACATCGACAAAGAAATCAACAAAACTCAAGGCACGCTCAAAGATATTAATAAGCTGCTGAAGTTCGACCCAAAGAACACCGAACTACTATCGCAGAAACAGGGGCAGCTAAAAAACGCCATCGATCAAACCAAAGAGCGTTTGAGGCAGCTTAAAAGCGTATCAAAAAGTAGCCTGAGCACAGAAGACTATGATGCCCTTCAGCGCGAAATCATCGATACCGAAAATGATTTGAAGCGCATGAAGGAAGAATACAAAAAGATCGGCAATATCAATCTCGACGCGGTTGGCAACGCGATGAAGAAAATCGGCGCGGGCGTGGTCGAGGCGGGAAAGGCTGTAACGGAGCATCTGCTGATCCCGCTTGCAAAGGTGGGCGCGGCAGCGGCGGCGGCTGGTACGGCGGCGGTGGTATCGCTCACCAAATCGGCGACGGAAGCCTATGCGGATTATGAACAGCTTGTGGGCGGCGTCGAAACGCTGTTCGGCGCGGGCGGCAAATCGCTGGAGGAATACGCTGCTTCGGTCGGGAAATCCGTTGATGATGTAGCGGACGAATATAATAGCCTTATGGGAGCGCAAGAAACCGTGCTCGCAAACTCTCAAGAGGCGTGGCGTACAACCGGCCTATCTGCGAATGAATACATGTCCACCGTCACCAGCTTTTCCGCGTCGCTGATTTCCGCGCTCAAGGGTGATACGGAAGCAGCAGCTGCACAGGCCGATAAAGCTATGATCCAGATGTCCGACAATGCTAATAAGATGGGCACGGACATTGAGAGCATCAAAAATGCCTATCAGGGATTCGCAAAAGGCAACTTCACCATGCTGGATAATCTGAAGCTGGGCTATGGCGGGACGAAGCAGGAAATGGAGCGCCTGCTGAAAGACGCGCAAAAGCTCCAAAAGCAGCAGGGGAAAAACGTAAAATACAGCATCAACAATTTCAACGACATCATCGAGGCAATCGGCGTGGTGCAGGACGAAATGGGTATCACCGGCACGACGGCGGCAGAAGCGGAAAAGACGATTGAAGGATCGCTCAACGCCACGAAAGCGGCGTGGCAGAATGTGCTTGTTGCATTCGCCGGCGGCGGCACCGACATCAAATCCGCGATTGATGATCTCGTGAATTCTGGCATCAACGTAATCAAGAATATCTTGCCTGTTGTGAAAAACGTGATGCAGAATCTGGGCGGCGCGGTGAAACAGATTGCGCCCATCATCAGCGAAAACTTAGGCCCGTTGCTCGAAGACATCTTGCCCGTGTTGATCGATTCGGTGGCGTCCATCGTAGGCGCGGTAGCAAATGCGCTTCCGGAAATCCTGCCCGTGCTGGGCAAGGCGTTTTTGCAGATCGTCGACATCCTCAAGGGCATTGACTGGTTTGGCGTCGGGCGTCAAATCTGGGCGTGGATTGCATCGGCATTTTCCGCAATCGGCGCGTGGGCGTCGGAAAAATTCGGCGAACTGGTCACGGCCATCAAGGCTATCAAATGGGCGGAAGTCGGCGCGGCAATTTGGGCGTGGATCAAAAGCGCATTTGCGAATGTGGCAGAATGGGCTACGCTAAAATTTGTTGAAATCAGTTCGGCCATCAAGGGTATTAGCTGGGCTGACGTCGGAAACGCCATTTGGGATTGGATCAAAGGCGCTTTTGCGAATGTGGCAACGTGGTTTACTGAAACTTTCGGCGCGGGCGCTACTGCGATATTCGCAGACGTGCCATGGTCGACAGAAGCGGGAAAGATTTGGGACGCTATCAAAGATGCGTTTTCCGGAGTGGTAGATTTCTACAAAACGCTATTCATTTCTGTCAAAGACGCCATCACGGGCGAAATATCGTGGAGTGAGGCTGGGACGGCTATTTGGAATGCGCTTACGTCCGCCTTTAGCGGCGTCCTCGAATTTTTCATCACGCTTTTTGCATCGGCGAAAAATGTGATAATGAATATCAACTGGGCGCAAGCCGGAACCATCATTTGGGGTAAAATCACAACCGCGCTTGCGTCAATCGCAACGTGGTTTGGCGACAGGTTCCGCGAGGCAAAAGATGCTATTTATTCGATCGAATGGTCGAAAGTTGGTAGTACCGTTTGGAGTTGGATTAAAGGCGCCATCGCGTTCGCGGTTGACCGGCCTGTGAAATTCTTCAAGGATACATTCAACAATGCCGTTGAAGCCGTTAAGAAACTCGGATGGGTAGACATGGGAACTGCAATTTGGGACTGGATCAAAGAGCCGTTCGCAAACGTCGAGACGTGGTTTTCCGACACTTTCAAAGGCGCCGTGAATGCCGTGATCCGGCTCATAAATAAGATGACTGCGAAGGTTCGCGGCGGCATAAACAGCGTGATTGATGGCATCAATTCCGCGCTCACAATCAACATTCCCGCGATTGATGGCCCGTTCGGAATCCATTGGGACGGCTTCAAGTGGTCTCCGAACCTTTCGCACGTATCCCTGTGGGATGACATCAAGGAGCTTGCGAAAGGCGGCACGCTGCGCGAGGGCGGGCGCGCCATCGTTGGCGAGTACGCGCCCGAATACCTGCGCGTCGTGAATGGGCGAGCGATAGTAACGCCCATTGAGGACGGTTCGCGCGGCTGGAGGATGGGCGGCGGCGAGCAGAATATCACCATCAATATCTATCAGCAGCCGGGGCAGAACGCGCAGGAACTCGCAAGCGCGGTGCAGCGGGTGTTGGTACAGCAACAGCGGCAAAGGGCGGTGGCCTATGCGTAATTATTTCACCTTGGGCGGTGTGGACAGCCGCACGTGTGGCGTGTACATCAGCGGGCAGGGGACTTTCAACTCCCCCGCCCGCGAACTTAATTTGATAGCGGTACCGGGGCGAAACGGGGATCTGATTGGGCTGGAAAAGCGGCTCCAGAACGTCGAACTGACCTATGCGGCCTTCATCTATTCAAGCTTCGACGCAAACGTCGCCGCGCTGCGCTCGCTTCTGCTTTCCGATTCCGGGTATAGGCGCTTAACGGACACCTACCATCCGAACGAATTCCGCATGGCGGCCTATCGTGGGCCGCTGACCGTTTCACCGACGCGGCGCAATAATGCCGGCCAATTCAATATCGTTTTTCAGTGCATGCCCCAGCGCTATTTGATCTCCGGCGAAACCGCGCAGACGTTTACGGCGGCCGGCACTATCACGAATCCTACGTCGTTTCCTGCGCAGCCGCTTTTGCGCGTGTACGGCACCGGCTCTGTTGGCATCGGCTCCGACACCATTACGATTTCCAGCGCAGACGGATACACGGATATAGATTGCGCCATGATGCGCGCGTACAAAGGCGCGGTGGCGTGCGATGCAAATATCACCGTATCCGGCATTGATTTTCCCGTCCTCGCGCCGGGTGAAAACGGAATCACGCTCGACGGCGTGACGCAAATCGATATAACGCCGAGGTGGTGGATAGTATGATCCCGATTCTGTACGATTCCGGCGAAACGGCGTTCACCTCAAACGGACTTGGGCGGCTGGTGGATTGTGTGAGCTGCAAAGTCACGGAAGAGCGCAACGGCATTTTTGAATGCGAATTTCAGTATCCCGTAACGGGGCGAATGTACGATCAAATCATCGAGGGGCGAATCATCGCCGTAACGCATGATGACGCGCACGACATCCAGCCGTTCGACATCTACCGCCGCTCCGCGCCAATTGACGGCCTAGTCACCTTCAACGCGCACCATATTTCTTATCGGCTGGGCAACGTGATCTTGAGGCCGTACACGGCGACAAGCTGTGCGCAAGCCCTCGCCTTGATGGAAACTGAATGCTATAATTCGAACCCGTTCACCTTCTGGACGGACAAAGCTGTAAGCAAAACTTACACGTTGCAGACGCCCGCCGCGTGCAAGGCCATGCTGGGCGGCGAGACGAATTCGGTTTTGTCCGTATTCGGGACAGGCGAATACGAGTGGGACAAGTGGACGGTGAAACTCCATCTCCACCGGGGCGCGGATCATGGGGTAACGATTCGATACGGCGTAAACCTTACCAGCATTGAGCAGGAAAAAGATATTTCGGGCATGTATACGGCCGTTGCGCCGTTCTGGAAGAACGACGAATCCGGCGTAGTGGTCACGCTCCCCGAGGGCATCGTCACGGCGACCGGGCAATCCGTCACGGTGCCGGTTCCGCTCGACCTGTCAAGCGAATTCGAAAGCGCGCCGACGGAAGTGGAACTGCGCGCAAAGGCTCAAAGCGTGGTTGACGGCTCTAACGCATGGGTGCCGGATGAGAATATCAAGGTTTCGTTTGTCAACCTGGCACAGACGGAGGATTATAAAGACTTTGCCGTCCTCCAGCGCGTGCAACTGTGCGACCGCGTCACGGTGTACGATTCCGCGCTGAATGTGGCCGCCGTCTCGATGCAGGTAATTCGCGTGGTGTACAACACTCTCACGGATACTTACGATGAGATGGAATTGGGCACGGCGCGCACGTCCTTTGCTGATACAATCATGGCGCAGGTTGAATCAATCATGGGGCAGTACCCTAGCCGCGATATGATGGCCGACGCGATCCAAAGCGCGCTCGACCTCATCGCGGGCGGCACCGGCGGCCATGTGGTGATTGGCCGCAACGCAAACGGCGAGCCTAACGAAATTCTCATCATGGATACGGCCGATACTTCGACGGCGGTAAACGTGATCCGCATCAACGCGGCCGGCATCGGATTTTCAACGACTGGCTACAACGGCCCGTTCGAAACGGCGTGGACGATTGACGGCTCTTTTGTGGCTGATTTCATCACGGCGGGCACGATCAATGCAAATCTGATTAAAGCGGGCATTCTCACCGGCGCGAATGGGCTATCATACTGGAATCTCGAAACGGGTGAACTCAAGATAGCCATTACGAACAACGATGGTGCAGACATGTTCTTATCAACGCTGATGTGGGTAGATTCCGAGGGCTTGCACATCGGGCTTGCTCAAAGCAACGGGGAAGTCGTGATCTCGAACACCGGCGTAAAGATCAAGATCAATGGCGAGGCGTTCGCTCAATTCGCGGCAAACTATGTGCAATTTGGCAATTACCAGATGCGCCGCACAGCGGATGGCGGCATCGCATTTAGGATCGTTCCGGGGGTGAGCGCATGACAACTACATTCCCACAACCGCCCGTCGTCGAAAACGTGTTTCAAATCACGGCGGCAACAATGGAGCCTGCCGCATTCACTTCGGGCGACATATTGAAGATTTCGGTATCGCTAAAAAATGTTTCGGGCACGCGGCTTACAATCGGTCGAACCGAATTGGGGTACCTTGATAGCGGCGGCATTTTTACGCCCATATTCGGCGATATGGTTGGGCTAGGCGTTTCAAACGGCGCCTCAACGTTTTTCGCTTTTCAAAAAAGTACCGGTCGCGGCTCTACGATTGAAAGCATAGACGAGGCCATAAATCTTCATGCGCTTTGTACAAGTCTTACACAATCCGGCACGCGCGCCGCAAACGGGCTAACGCTCCGCATTTCGGCGACGGATTCAAGCGCCACAAGCTATTCGGAGATGTACCCACTTTCGCTTTCGTATGCGGTATTTAATCGGCATTATACGCCCTCCATACCCGTTTTCGAGGTGGGACGGTATGACGCGGGCGGGCAGGATGACGACGGCGGCGAATATGTGTGGGTGACGTCCACCATCAGCGACGGGGAAACACCGCCCTCCGGGACTTTTAGCGCGTCAATCGCTTACGCGCAGGACGCCGAACCGGACGCAACCAGCACCACCGTTGATCTTACAGCCTCGATACCCGATTTGCTTGTCGGCGTGACGAAGGACAAAACGCTTGTAACGGCGACATTTTCCGGGAATCATGACTGGTATTTCCGGCTCACCTACGGCGACGAATACGAATCCGCGTCGGCGCTGACTTCTATCGGCATAGCTTTTGCCGTGCTCCATCTTTCCGGAGCGAGCACCGGCGGCGTGGCGCTGGGCATGTTTTCGACGGCGACGGAGGGCAATCCGAAATTTCAAGTCAATCCAGACTGGGCGGTCGAGATGGGTGGTGGATCTGGCGGCGAATCCTACGATACTACCGCCGGCGAGGTGGATACTGGCGCGACGTGGACGGACGGCGACGGCACGAAGCCGATTTACAAGCAAATATTCGTGAGCACCGGCGCGCATACGTCGTTCGGCTCAATCGGCACCATCTCGGATTTCGACAAATTAATCCGCATGGACGGGCACGTCAAAACAAACGCAAACTGGCTGCCGATCTGGTACAGCGCCGGGAACACCTACGCTTCCGCGCGTGTTTCCACGGCGGGTGCGGTGAACGTGATATTCACCGGCTCCGGCACGCCCACATTTGTTGTGATCGTATATTATACTAAGACTTGAGGTGATTTTCAATGGCTGTAAAAATCGGCGGCGCAAGCATCGATGAGCGCGGCAAGGCGACCGGCGGCAAGGCCGGCGACCAGACCGGGCGTGAAGTGAGGGTGCAAGACTGGTATCGCCACAAAAAGGACTGGCGTGTGTTTCGACCCAAAAGCGCGCGTACGGGGGATATGATCTCCGACGATATGCGCTGGGCGTGTGGGAATAAATATATCGGCTACGATCAAGCGCAGCGGGATACGCTCTATAAGGCCGCGCAGCCGCACAAATTCGACTGCGCCGAAGTAAAAACCCCTTGCGAAACGGATTGCAGCGCGCTGGTGCGCGTGTGTTGTGCCTATGCGGGCATAATGCTGCCGAATTTCAACACGTCCACGGAGGCAAACGCGCTTTTGCGTTCCGGGGCTTTCGTGGAGATGATCGGCGCGAAATACACCAAATCAAGCGATTATCTGCGCCGGGGCGACGTGCTTGTAACGCGCACGAAAGGCCATACTGTTGTAGTGCTCAACGATGGCCCGCTGTGTGAGGTGGGGCCGGAACCGGAACCCGATTACATTTTGGGTGATCGAGTACTAAAAAACGGACTCGATGGTGAGGACGTGAAAGAACTCCAAAAGCTGCTGATTGAGGCGGGCTATTCGTGCGGCCCGTGGGGGCCGGATGGGGATTTCGGCGACGCAACGGAAGCAGCCCTCGCGCGGTGGCAAGAGGCGCACGGGCTGGAGATTGACGGCATCTATGGCCCGGAATCGCACGCGGCCATGATGGAGGATCAGCGCGAAAGCGGCGACGGCGAGCCGCTGCGCGTCCGCGTGACCGGCGGGCAAGTCAACGTCCGCGAGGCGCCCACCACCAATGCGGGCGTTATCGGCGTGGTGTATTCCGGGATGCTGCTGCACTTCGACGGCGAAATCTCCGAAAATGGTTGGTATCTGGTGCAGCACAACGGCAGAAACGGCTGGATTTCGGGGAAATATGGGAGGCTTGTAGAATGAGCGACGCGGTGATTGTGGCGCTCATTACGGGCGCGTGCGCCATCGTGGCGCAGCTTATCATATCCCGGCAATCTAGCAAAGATATTTACGCCCAGCTTGACAAGCATCAAGCAGTGACGGAAACTAAGTTGGAAGAACTTACGCGGGAAGTGCGCACGCATAACGATTTTGCGCGGCGCGTGCCCGTGCTGGAGGAACAAATCAAGGTTGCGAATCATCGCATAGAAGATTTAGAAAGGAATGGATGATATGAGCGAATATTGGAAAAAGTGGTGCGCCGCCGCCGGCATCCGCGCCATTAAAACGGTAGCCCAGACGGCCGCCGCCACCATCGCCACCGCCGCCGTTATGAGCGAAGTGAACTGGCCCATGGTGGCAAGCGCCTCTTTGCTTGCCGGCATTCTGTCCCTGCTGACTTCCATCGCTGGATTGCCGGAAGTCGAGAAGTAAAAGATTCCCCCGCCGCTATGGCGGGGGAATATTGCTATTTTTGGATTAGTTCGATCCAGTCCACGCCCAGCGCGGCGGCGTGTCATAATTCGTGGCATAATTTTGTCCGGCATACTGGACTTTAGTCCAATTTACTGGACTTTAGTCCAATACGCCGGACTACAAAAATCCAACAAAATCAAGCAAAAGCAAGGAAGCCTTGATATTCAAGGCTTCCTTGTCTGGTGCCGGTGGTGGGACTTGAACCCACATCCAATGCCGAAATTATTGGGCATCTTGGCCATCGTGGCATAAATCGTGGCATATCGCCGCGTTGATGGCCGCATCTAGGCTCTTTTGCTTGTCCGGCTGGACGTGCTGATACACAGCCTTGAGCATGTGCGGCGTAGCGTGCCCCATGCGCTGCATGGCGTATTTGTCCGGCACGCCCAGCGCCAGCAGGGACGATGCGTAGTAGTGGCGCAGGGCGTGGAAGCGCACCCGAACGCCAACGCGGCGACACGTGCGCTCAAAACTATCTGTGATGGCAGCGGGCGTCATGCCCACCGGCAGCGGGTGCCGCTGGAGGGCCTCTGCCACCACATCCGGCACGGCGAGCACGCGCGCGCCGGCATAGGATTTGGGCGCTTTGATGTGGATCGCGCCATCATCGCCCAGCACGGCGGCCTTGCTGATCGTGAGCGTGTGCCCGTCATAGTCCGCGGGGGTAAGCGCGCAAATTTCAGAGCGCCGAAGCCCCATGGCGGCGGCGAGCAGTACAGGCAGCTCCATCCGCGTTTCGCGCACATCGTCGAGGATGGCCCGCATCGCGGCGGCATCGGGAATCTCTATTTCTGTGCGCGTTTTTTGCGGCAGGTGCGCGGCGGGTGCGAATCCTGGCGCGTACACAGCCAGCGCGGCGGTGAGCAGGGCGTATTGGTTGCGCACGGTCTTCGGGCTGTGCGCCATAGCTTCGACGTTCACGGCTTTCTGCACGTCCTCCGGCGACAACTGGTCCAGCCGAACGCGCATTATAGACGATAGATTATTCTTCCTGATCTTTCGATATGCGCAGATCGTCGAAGGCGAAAGCACAGCGCTTCGCGCATCGATATATCTATCTATCGCCTCGCCCACCGTCATTGCGCCGGGGCGGGCCTTTTCCCGCTCGCCGGCGAGATACTGCGCGGCGGCGTATTCGGCCTCTTTCCGCGTGGGCGCCGTGAAACTCTTATATATGTATCTGCCCTCCGATTTGCCAGCGCATACCCGCACGCGCCAGCTTCCGGAGGGCAGTTTTTTTGCCCGCGCCATTATGCCTTTTTCATCCGCGCGAACGCGATGTAGCACAGCACGGCTTCGGCGACCGAATCAAAGAACCACGGCGGCATAACCAGTATTGCGACGCTGTACAGGATGCCCGCCGTCAATGCCGCCCACCTGGCCGACGCGAACAGGGCGATCAAGAGAAACAACAGTCCGAACGACATAATCACCATGTGCGGCATCGTCAATCCCGCCGCTATCGCGGTGCCCAGTTCGTTACTCTGCGCGGCGAGCGACCCGCTCCAGTACTGCCATACATAGATGG
>Ga0326513_10001473_pt1 | contig 18500 bp, 14 predicted proteins | sample 2_2465_0518_D_FD_203654 | JGI IMG/M metagenome (GOLD analysis project Ga0326513, IMG submission 203654) | Bovine rumen microbial communities from UC Davis, California, United States - 2_2465_0518 | ecosystem: Host-associated > Mammals > Digestive system > Stomach > Rumen | place: USA... | reverse complement strand
GAGAGCCATTATTGGATCCTTTTTTTATTGTTGAAATTGCTACCCACCTACACGGTGGAGCTTTGCTGGCAGGAAAGATACAAAAAATCAAAGTGTTTGTGTAGTAATAATCTCAAAAAAAGAGAGTAAAACGACCAAAGACCGCCAGGTGAGGTCTTACCGCATCTACCACCCCTATTTTTCTAGGACTTCGAGGACGAGCTTTTCGAGCATTTCGAAACTCGGGGCCCCGCTCCAGACGCGCTTGATGTAGCCATTCGAGTCTAGGAGCATGAGCGTCGGGACCGCATGAATCCCGTAACGGCGCCAGAGTCCCTGGTCGGCATCGCGGTAAAGCGGATACGGAGACGCATGTTGTTTCTTGTAGAAAGCGAGGAGCGGCTTGGTCTGTTCAGACGAAATGCCTATGACCTCTAGCCCCTGGCTAGAATACTTGTTGTAGATTTTTTCGAGTACGGGGAGCGTCTGGCGGCAAGGTCCGCACCAGGTCGCCCAGAAGTCGAGAAGAGTCGCCTTCGGAGCATCCTTTCTCTTTTCGCCGTTTTTGTAGAAGTTCTTGCCGAATTCAGCCATCTTGCTTCCGATGGCAGAACCAGTGAGGCTAGAAATATCGTCCGGGCGTTCCGTCAGCGTCACCGTCAGCGGGATGCGCTTGCCATCGCGGAAAATATCGATGGACACCTTAGAGCCCACCTTTGCCGTTTTCAGGACATTCTGGATTTGAGCCACATTGACCAAGTCCTTGCCATCAAAGCCCACAACCAGGTCACCCGAGACTATCCCCGCCGAGAGGCACCCCGATTCCGGATGCACCCCAGAGACACGGAGCGCTAAGTGATTTTGATAGAGATCCTTCTTATAAATAAGTCCAAGCCACGGCCCTGCAAACGCCGAAACCGAGAAAAGGGCAAGAACGCAAATGGTACGAACAATTCTAGACATTTAATCCATCCTATATATAATTGCTATTTAAAACAGATAAAAACCGATATTCAAAGCGGCCGAAAAATGAGCTTCGCGACTGAACAAGTCATCGCTCTTGTCCAAGAGCGCCTTGCCCATGATGTAGCTCGCATCCAGTTCTATACGGCATAAAAAGCTCGTATTCTTGAAAAAAGTGATATCACGACCATAGCCAAGCGTCGCTCGCGGCTGGAAATAGTTTTTGCCGTAACGGTCAAAAGAAATCATCGAAAAGCCGAGGCGAACAAAGTCATCTTCACGCGTGCCACGGAAAAAGAACCGCCAATCCGAGCCAACTTCAAAATAGTCGTTCGAAAAGAGGAGCGCCATAAAAAGGTCTGCCGAATGGTGGTTATGGAAGCGGTATTCGCTGCTCAGCAAAATTCCCGGATGCACAGAGCTCAGATAATAGACAAGTTGCAGTTCGCCACCAAACGAGAACGCCGAAAGCGAATCTGACGCCGGAGCGTCTTCGTAGGGTTGCTCGATAAAGTATCCAGCAAACGACTGGACACAGCTGAGCAAAAGCGCTACGAGGAATATTTTAACGCACCGGACCATCAGCTTTCTTTAGCCCTTCGGATTCTTGGCATCGTAATCGGCGAGAGACTTGAAACCGTCTTTTGAGAGCGCTTCTTCAAGTTCCTTACGCATCGCATGGGCAGCCATCCAGCGGAAAGCCACTACAGAATAGCACTGCACCGCATCGACACCGAGCTTGATGAGGTCATAAATCTTGTAGCCGTGGTCAATGCCACCACAAGCAATCACGCTCATCTGCGGGTAATGTTCACGAATAAACTTGACATTGCGCACCGTATTTTCGTAAAGAGGGCGGCCAGACATGCCACCGCGATCGCCATCGGCACGGAGCGGAGTCAAATCGTCGTACTTCACATGAACCGGGAGGTCCGTCACCTTCTTTGTCGGGTACGTGTTCCCGATGACAACGCCGTTTACACCCACCTTCACCAGCATATCCATGATGGTTGCCGTGTGATTTTCGGGCATATCCGGGCTGAGTTTTGCATAAATGGCCTTGCGGACCGGCTGTTTATTGCGATAGTCCGTGATGGCGGTAAAAATCTTATTGACAAGCGTCATATCCAAATCGAGGCGGTTCTCCCCCGTATTCGGGCAGCTCAGGTTGATTTCGACGTAGTCCGCCACGCGGTAAGCGATGGAGAAACTTTCAACGATGTCTTTAAGCTTTTCGTTTTCGTCCGTGAGACCCGGCGTTTCGGCAACAGAGATGCCCACGCACATTTGAACCCTGTGAGCTGCGGTAATCTGTGTATCCACGCGACGGGTCACAGCATCGACGCCATCGTTGTTGAGGCCCATGCTGTTATGAATTGCACGGTCATTCTCGATAAAACCGATACGCGGTCTGTGCGTGTTTCCTTCGCGGACGTGGCGGGTTGCAGTCCCGACAGAAATGCCGCCAAAGCCCATGTTGGCAAAATCGCAAATGCGTTTCGCCGTCTTGTTTGCACCAGCCGCGAGCATTATCGGGCAACCAAAATGGAGCGGATTTGAGCCATCCGCAAACGTTACCACGCGATTCAAAGTCTTGCTCAAGTCCGGGCGACCACCCATAAACGGGATAACCGGGGCAAAGCGGGCCACATGCTTCAGGGAATCATGGCGAAATTCCGGATTATTGTGGAAAATACGGCGAATAAGTGCCAAAATGCGGTCACTCACGCGCATATAGTATTCGTGATTGATGCAATTATTACTCATGTGTAGTAAAATAGAAAAATCCGCCACTAAAGACAGCCCTGCAAGACTTATAGAACCAACAAACCACCTATTGCCATGCCATGAAAAATTTTATAATTCTTACTAGACAAGAGAGTAAATTATGCAAAACAAAATCAAGAAAGATATTCACGAAAACATGCCACATTATATCGACATGCTTTCGAGCCTGGTAGCCATTCCATCCATCAGTTTTGACAATTTTGACCAGAAGTACGTTTTGGATAGCGCAAACGCCGTAAAGGCGATGTTTGAAAAAGCGGGACTCACGAACATCCAGTTTTTGATGCCGCCAAGCGGGCGTCCGAGCGTTTATGCAGAAAGCCTCACCAGCCCAAACAAGCCGACCATCCTTTTGTACGCCCATCACGACGTGCAGCCGCCCATGCGAGAAGCTTTGTGGGACACACCGCCGTTTACCGCTACGCAGAAAGGCGACCGCCTCTTTGGACGCGGCACCGCTGACGACAAGGCGGGCATCATCACGCACCTCGCAGCCCTTGAACAGGTCCGCCGCGAACTAGGCGAAAAAGGGCCTAATCTCAAGTTCATCATAGAAGGTGAAGAAGAATCCGGGAGCGCAGGCTTCGAGAAGATTCTCACAGAACATGCGGAACTCTTGAAGAGCGATGCCGTCATTATTGCAGACCTCGGGAACTTCGCCAAGGGAACGCCGTCCATCACGACGACGCTCCGCGGCATGAGCGCCATCAACGTGACGCTCCGCGCGACAAAGGCCCCGCTCCATTCCGGCTCATGGTCCGGCCCGATCCCCGACCCCGCCCAGGCGCTTTGCCGCATAATCGCAAGCCTCACCGACAAGGACGGCAAGATTCTCATCCCGCATTACGAAGACGACATTATCCCGCCAACCAAGGAAGAGCTTGAATCTTACAAGTCGCTCGGCATGACTGAAGAAATTTTCCGCAACGACGGCGGCGTTCTGGAACAAGTGAAGTTGAACGTGCCCGAAGACGAAATTCTGCTTTCACTGTGGCGCCGCCCGAGTATCATCGTGAGCACGATTGAATCCGGCTCCCGCGTAAACGCCGGTAACGTGCTGCAAGACAGCGCCTATGCCCGAATCGGCATCCGCCTTGCTCCCGGCATGGACGCCGTAAAATGCACCGACATGCTCGCCGACTTCCTCAAGGCACAAGTTCCGAACCACATGGAAATCACCATCGACAAGGAAGACGGCGCCAATCCATTCACGACCGACACGAATCACCCGTTCTTTAAAAAGATGAGCGAAGCCATGGCGGACGCTTACGCCTCCCCCACCAAGTTCATTGGCTGCGGCGCAAGCATCCCAGGCGCAGAACTTTTCCGCAACACGCTCGGAAACATCCCGATTTTGCTCACGGGCCTCGAAGACCCGGAATGCAACGCCCATGGCGAAAACGAAAGCCTTTACCTGCCCGATTTCGAAAGCGGAATCGTTGCAGAAGCGCTTTTCTTTGCATCCATTTCGTAAGGAGGAACTATGAAACGTAAAAGACTCGTCGTACTGACAGGCGCTGGAATCAGCGCAGAATCTGGCCTCCGCACATTCCGCGGAAACGACGGCATGTGGGAACACGAAAACATCGAAGACGTCTGCACACCGGACGCCCTCCGTCGTGACCCGAAGCGCGTCAAGGACTTTTACAACTTCTTGCGAAAGGGACTCCCCGAGCACGCTCCGAATGCGGCGCACATCGCGCTTGCCAAGCTCGAAGAGCGCCTCGGCGACGAATTCTTGCTCGTAACGCAGAACGTCGACGACCTCCACGAACGTGGAGGAAGCAAGCGCGTTTTGCACATGCACGGCGATTTGATGAAACTCCGTTGCACTAAGAACGAGCATGAATTCGAATTCACGGGCGAAGAAACTTTGGACACAAAATGCCCGATTTGCGGTAGCCCCGTGCGCCCGGACATTGTGTTCTTTGGCGAAACGCCTTTATATATGGACGAGATTCAAGAAGCACTCATGAACTGCGACGAATTCGCCTACATTGGCACAAGCAGTGTCGTGTATCCGGCAGCAGGGTTCAAGAGTTTCGCGAAATCTTACGGCGCAAAAGTCACTTGTCTGAATCTAGAAGCCCCCTATGGCGACCCGTACACAGACGTCGTCATTCAAGGCAAGGCGACCGAAGTCGTGCCCAAGTGGTGCGAAGAATTCAAGTAAATCGCGGCGTTGCCGCAGTTGGCAGAACTTAGTTGGCAGAACTTAGAGTGAGCCCCGAAAATTGCGCGGGACTGCCCGCGCATTTTTTTACTTCTTTTCCGGTATTTTGGTTTCCGCCGTATCGTCCTTAATCAAACGCACATACGACTGCGAATGTGTACTGAAAGTCACGCGGCCGGGGAAAATTTCAAAGCAGAACTTGTCTTCGGAGGTCCAGAAATGACTAAAGAAGTTGTTGCTGATACCGGTGCTACATTTGACCGGGGTTGCTTCAAAGCCCAAGTTATCGGTCGGGGTCACATTGCACTTTTCCCAACCCTTGCGAGACATGAGCACGCTCGACGGGTCACCAAGCCCTAAACCAGCAGCAGTCTTGATCAATGTTTCAAAGTCCTTTTTGCTCGGAACGCGCCAGCCCCTTACGGCACAGTACTTGTTCACGGAATTCCATTCGTACAGGCCCTCGCCCGTATAGCCCACGCACTTGTACTTCAAGGGTTCCTTCATCCACACTTGTTCGCCAATCCTTACGGTCTTGTAGACCTGACCATCGCGAGGGTCGACAAACTGCGATTCAAAAAGATTCGGGGAAAGCGAAAACCTTTTTTGCCAAATGTATTCCTGCAAGATATCGAGCAATTGCGCGCTAGGTTCAAAAGAGAGTCCCAAATCCACGCAAAGTCGTCTTTGGCAAGCTTCCAGCACTTCTTGCTGTTCGCCATCAGAAAAACTTCTGACCTCGTACATGCTTGACGGGATTTGCTTCAAGACAAGCAGGAACAAACGGTCCTTGGCATCTGCAAATTCGGGAGCATTCAAATCACGCAGTTCTTTTTCCAAAGTCGATTCGTTTGCGAAAATGGAATCACCAACTTTTTGCAACAACGTATCAAACAAGTCGTTCACACCCTTTTGGGGAACTTTGACGGCCGGCCTCACCAGTTTTGCGCCGCAGAACGGACAATTTTCCATTTTATCGATTAAAGCATCAAAATCTTTTAGATTTTTATGACACTCTTTACAGAACATAGCGTTTTCCCCGAAAAGATTCTCGTATTTTCAATCTTAATATTAAAAAACAAGAATGAAAGGGATGTAAAACTTATGCAAAAAACGATTGCAAGGATTAATTACTTGGCACAAAAGCAATAGGCAAAATGATCCGCTTCGGCAATTTTCGGCGGGAGTTCGGCGGAAAGACATTTTTCGCGAACTTCGGCAGAAGCCTGTGCGCATTTACAGCAGCGATCGGCAAAGCGGCAACCCTTCGCAAAATCCTTCGGGTGCGGCACTGACCCCGGAATGGACGCAAGCGTGTGCAAGTCGCTATGGCTTTCAGGAATCGCAGCCAAGAGTCCTTGCGTGTACGGGTGCATCGGATGGTTGATGACTTCGCGGACGGGACCTTCTTCGACAATGCGGCCAGCGTACATCACGGCCACGCGATGGGCGTACTGCGAAACAATACCCATATTGTGCGTAATGAGGAGAACTGCAGTTCCAGTTTTCTCGGCCATTTCCTTGAGCACAGCAAGAACTTGAGCCTGAACAGTCACATCCAAAGCAGTTGTCGGTTCATCGGCGATAATCAATTTGGGCTTTGGCAAAAGCGCCATCACAATGCAAACGCGCTGGAGCATACCGCCCGAAAGTTCGTGCGGATAGGAATTCAAAACGCGGTCTGGATCGGTGAAACCGGCCAAGCGAAGCTGTTCGCGGATTAAATCCAACGGCGAGTTGACAGGATCCCCTCCGCTTCGCTCCGAGGATGACAAACTGCCACGAGATGGCGCGGAATCTTGTTTGGACAGCGTATTTTTCGAAACTGCGCTGAACTTGAAAACTTCAAGGAGTTGCTTTTTAATGGTGACGACGGGGTTCAGCGCCTGCATCGGTTCCTGGAAAATGCACGCGATTTCGGAACCGCGGACGGATTGCAAATCCTTGAGCGGAAGCTTTACAAGGTCGCGGGCATTTTGAGATTGTGCATCATTCGCCCCCACATCGAACAAAATCTCGCCGTTCACAATTTTTGCACTTGGCCATGGCAGCAAACGCAAAATGCTCATGGCGGTCACGCTCTTTCCGCAACCGGACTCGCCCACCAACGCAAAGAATTCGCCCGAAAAAATGTCAAACGAGACACGGTCCGTCACTTGCAACGGTTGCCTGCCGTCACGCGAGTTGCCGTTCTTGTCGAACCCGAACGCCACAGAAACTTCTTTTACACGCAAAACGGGGACTTTACTGGATCCTTCGAATTCGCTCAGGATGACGCGTGCCTCTCGTCTCTCGTCTCTCGCCTCTCGTCTAAACATACCTATCTCCCGATTTGGGATCCATGGCATCCCTTACGCCTTCGCCAACAAATGTCGTAAGGAGGAGCGTTACAAACAACGCAGCGACCGTGCTCACGGAAATCCACGGAGCATAGAGATTATTGAGTCCCTGGCTCATGAGCTCGCCCCAGCTCGGAGTCGGCGGCTGGAGTCCAAAGCCCAAGAAGTCAAGCGACGTGAGGCTTCCTATTCCACCGATAAGTGTGAACGGGAAAAGTGTCACCACGGGAGTCATTGCGTTCGGCAAGATTTCCTTGAAAAAGATGTGACGATGCCCAAGCCCAAGCACCTTCGCAGACATCACGTACGTCATGCTGCGGAGCTTCAGAAATTCCGCACGCATGTAATAGCTGAGCGAGAGCCAGTTAAACGCAGCCATAATCAAAATCAAAAGCCAGAAACTGCGGCCGTAAATACTGCCGATGAGAATCACCACGTAAAGCATCGGGAGCGACGACCAAATTTCAATCATACGCTGCATGCCCGTATCCCAGAACTTTCCGAGATAGCCCTGAATACCGCCAATGACAATGCCGAGGAACGTTCCAAGCACGGTCAAGAGCAAACTAAAGCTGATGCAAATGCGGAACCCGTGAATGAGGCGGCTCAAAACATCGCGCCCATTGCTATCGGTCCCGAGCCAGTGCTTTGCGCTCGGCGCAAATGGAGGGGTTCCCTCCTCGCTCAGATCCGCCTTCAGCGGATCGTGCGGCACTGGCGGCATGAGCGTCCACATCTCGGGGCAGCCTCCAGCACGTGGGAATCCGTCTTCTTCATCCTGCTTACATTCTTCGACATCCGCAAAAAGCTTTGCGTAATCCTGTTCCGTCTTGTATTCGCCACCAAAGTCCGCTTCGCTGTAACGCGCAAACGCCGGAAAATAGCTTTTGCCGTTATAACGCAAATAGAACGGTTCATCATTTACCGTCCACGGGCTCGTGAGCGAAAGCAAGTACGCCACCACTAAAATTACAAGCGACCAAAAGGCGCGCTTGTTTTTGCGAAAGCGCTTGAGGCGGTTCAAAGTTTCTGTCGAAAGTCTAAGTTTCATAGATTAAACAAGGTTCGGCACATTTTTTGCGGCAGTCCCGACAGCGGCAAGCTTTAAATACTCGACTCGATAAATTCCTTGCGGAACGTTCCGTTACCAAGCAAAATATCAATCGGCAGCTTGTGGAATTCATACTCGTACGGAGGCTGTTTCCACGCAAAGTCCTTCGGGTATTCGTTGAAGATGTACTGCAACAACTTCACCGCCATTTCAAAACTGCGGAACTTGTTACGGTCCGTCACGTGAATCTGCGCACCGCCACAAATCTGCCCTGCACCCTTGTGGAATGTCGGCTGGAAGTAGTTTTCGCGGAAATACACGCCCGGGAGCTTGAGCCCATTCATATACTTGCAAAGCTTGACCGCATCGATAAACGGCGCACCAAAAATTTCAAACGGACGCGTCGTGCCACGGCCTTCGCTCACGTTGGTCGCCTCAAACAAACACATACCCGGATACACAATTGCAGTATCAAGCGTCGGCATGTTCGGGCTCGGCAAAATCCACGGGAGTCCCGTTTCATCGAACCACATGCGCTTATCGTAACCATCCATGTGCATCACGAAAAGTTCGCACTTCGGGAATCGTTCGGCCTTGAACTGTTCGGCAAGTTCGCCAATCGTCTTGGCATGGCGCGTACGAATGCTATGAAGCCCAACAAAGCTCGTGTAATTGAGGTCGAGCACCGGGCCTTCTTCGTCTACGCAGTTGATCGGATTCGGGCGATCCACCACGACCACCGGGATTCCCGCCTTCTCGCAAGCCTTCATGCAGAGGAAAAGCGTCCAGATGAACGTGTAGTAACGCGCACCCACATCCTGCAAATCCACAAGCATAGCATCCACGTGCGAAAGCATTTCTGCGGTCGGTTCGCGATGTTCACCGTAAAGGCTGTAAACCGGAATATGCAATTCCGGGTCTTCGTAGCCTTCCCATTCAATCATGTTGTCTTGCGTATGCCCCTTGATGCCGTGCTGCGGGCCAAACAAAGCCGAAAGCTTAAAGAGCTTGCCGTCCAAATCCTTGAGCAAGTCAAGCGTATAACTCAAATCGGCACAGACCGAAGCCGGATGGAGAACCGCACCCAGGCGCTTGCCACGAAGCACTGCCGGGAAACTTTTTTCAAAATGAGAAAGAGCTAACGTAACCATGTTTTTAAAGGTAGTAAAACCACCTTTAAACGCCAGCCGCTTCAAGCCGTTTCACATGGCAATATGCAAGTTCTTTTGTCCGCTCATCACGCAAATGCAGGCTAGAGCCCTCGCAATAGCGCCAATACTTGCAAGTTTTGCAGTCACCAATTTTCGCCCAGCTGCGGTCGCGCATCACCTGATAGCGGTTCTGCCATACATCCCACAAGTCATCCTTGTAGATATTCCCTTGAATGTAATCCCCACGCAAGCTCGGGCATGCCGAAATGCTTCCATCGCACAGCACCGACGCAATATTGACGCCCGCCCAGCAAAAGAACGGATTATCGCGAACGGCCTTTTCATAACTACCGAGAAATCCTTCGCAATCGTAGTTCACATTCATGAGATTTTGCTTCTTGGCTTCACGAATAAATTCAAATACTTGACGAAATTCTTGATTCGTAAGTTGGAACAGCGGATTGTCTTTTGCACGGCCTTTCGCAAAGACATTCGAAACACGCCAACGCTTGACGCCCAGATTTAAAAGCAAGTTATAAATCTTGGGCAATTCCTTAAGGTTCTTACGATTCACGCAAGTCATCACGTCAAACGTAATGCCGTCCGTATGTGAGGCCATGTTGATGGCACGCACCGCACGTTCGAAGCTGTGCGCATTGCCGCGGAAATGGTTATGATTTTCTTCAAGGCCATCAAGGCTAATCGTCAACGCACGCAACCCTGCATTCATGAGTTTCGTATAACGTTCTGGATTTAAAGCCAGTCCATTCGTCACCATTCCCCAAGGGTATCCACGCGACTTGATTTCTTTGCCGATTTCTTCAAGATCGGCGCGCATCAACGGTTCACCGCCAGTAATCACCACGATAAAATTGTTAGGATCGACATGGGGCGAAACGCCATCCAAAACACGCATAAAATCTTCGCGAGGCATGTCCGGAATCGCATCGGCAACACAGTCGCTCCCGCAATGCAGGCAATGCAAATTGCAACGCAACGTACATTCCCAAAAGAGGTACGTCAGCGGATGCGCCTTAATCTGGCTATGACGATAAAGGCGATGCGCTTCGAGCGCAAGAAACTTTTTAAAACCGAGATGCATACGGAATCAATTCCGAATTATTTATCTTCTCCGCAAGAGCCGTCAAACACGCAAGGCGGGCCATAAAGAACAACGGTCTCATCAACGATAAGGGTATTATAATTCGCCCGGAATTCAGCTTCGTTGTAGACCTTTCCATCACTGCATGTATAAACTTTATCCTTCACATAAACAACGCCATACTTGGCCGTAACTTCGGGCTTGTAAACCACTCCGTATTTTGCAGTCACTTCTGTCGGATCACGCGTTACAGGAGCCTGCTCTTCATCAGCCGTAGATTCAACGCAAGTCACCCCATCGGTACATTCATAAACATTGTCACCTTGATGAGTCGTGCAAGTTTCCTTATCCATATAAACACCGTACAAGGGTACGACTTCTATTTCGCCACTAGAGCTTTCTGCAATCGGAGAGGAACTTGAAGATTCAACGGAGCTAGACGATTCAGCAGAAGAACTCGACTGAACATCCGAAGAACTTGAAGACTGAGTTTCGACAGTCGAACTGGAACTTGAATTTTCTACGGACGAACTCGAATTTTGTCCATTCGTTGTACTTGAACTGGAATCCGGAAAGACAGGAGCCGCAGGCGAAGCTCCATTATCGCAGGCATTCCAAAAGAATGTCGTCAGTGCAAGAAGAAATTTTTTCCAGTGTTTATACATTTTACAGACTCCTTCAAAACCCATTCCACCACATCCTTAATATAACCAAACGATCGGGCGTTTTCAATTGCAGAAAGCCCCCTTCACAACGCTTTTTTATCAAAAAACGCCCCCAAAAAAGCCAAATCTTTCTGCTAATGTATTATATAAAGTTTTTTCTACTTGAATTCCGGAGCAATCGTCAATACAAGGCTCAAGCCATGCCAACTATGGAAAGCAAACTGCACGCGGAACAGATACATATCCGGCTTGCGGACACGAACACCAAATCCCCACGAGTTATAAAGTCGGTCCTTCGACCAACCCGTAATCTTGTCACTAATCATCGCGTATTCGTTAAATACGACGCCATCAACAAGTCGGTCCACCGGCCAACGGTATTCCGCCGAAAGGCCGAGCAAGAACGGAGCTACCCAAGCATCCGTGTAGCCACGCAACGGGAATCTCGCATTCAAAGCCGGGAAAGCTGAATTCGGGGCGCCGCCCTTTTCCATTTCCCAAATTCCTTGGAATCGCAACTGGAACGCCAGCACGCGATGTTCAAAAAGCGTTTCTACAAGATTTTCAGGACGCCACACACGCAACGCTTCATTCAAAGAGAAGTCCGTATAGAATTTTCTCGTCTTGCGGCCTTCTTTTGCAGACAATACATATTGATCTGCACGACCGATAAAGAAATAAATCTGGTAAAAAGCATCGACACTCACATAATCATGATTCTTTCCGCCATCGCGCAAATCGTCAGGACGGCTCAAGCCCGCTAATTCAAGGTCTTTGTGCGTGATTCCACCGTATTTACCCGTCAACACATACGAAGCCTTCAGGCTCAGGCGCTGGCCTCTCGATGGAGCGAACGGGAAATCTAAATTATCAAACACCAGGTTTGCATAAATCGGAATTTCATAGTGTTTTTGGTAAAGGCCACGGTCTTCAATCGGATATTTCGGATCATCCAGCACGGTATCCTTCGTGTCCGTGAAATCAGCCTTATGATAAACTAATTCCGTACCGACGCTAAAGTTCAAATTTCGCGATTCTGTAATCGGAAATCCCAGCTGGGCGCCCAAATTAATCGTCGTATCGGCCTGTTCAAACGATTCCTTTGTCCCTGGCAAAATAAATCCATTATCGCGGTCCATGTAAAGGTTCGCGTTTACCGCACCATACAGTTTTTTCCCAAAAAGCGCCTGCTTAGAATAGCGCAATTTTACATCGATATCGCTATTGGCATAGTAATGACCTTCAAAAACAGCATAGTCGCCCTCCTTTATCAAGTTTCGGTGACGGTAACATAAACCTATCATCGTGGAACTCCCCGGCTTCAAGTTGAACACTGGGTAAATGAGGACGTTGCGTTTTTCACCGAACGTAATGAGGTCTACAGCCTTGTCGGCAACACCATTTTCAATCGCATAATGTAGCGGAGCCGCGATCGGGTAGACTAGCGAGCTAAAAACCGGCTGAATAATGTGGAGGAACGGCCACGCAATGACTTCGGTAAATGACATGGAACCCGAAGAAGTATCCTGCACAGCTTCTTGCGCCTTCTTCGCGTGTGCGGGCAAATTCAATATACCCACAAGCACCAGTAATGTCACCAAACGCATCATTTTCCTTTTAATATATAGTTATATTGAGTATGATGTTTTCTCTTTTTGCAAAAATTATCAAAAAATTAGCGACTTATCCGAAGATTATCCTTACGGTTTTCCTCGCGATAGGCATTCTCAGCATTTACCCCATCATGCATTTGCGATGGGATTTGCAGCTACAAGACACTATTACAAGTGCGCGTGAACCGAGCAACGTCCAAAAGATTGAAGACGAATTCGGAGGGCTCGGAAGCCTCATCGTCATCTTGCAATCAGCGGATTCGAGTGCAAACTATCGCATTGCAAAAGACCTCGCACAAAAAATGCAGCAGAGTCCGGCAGTCCATTTTGCCGACTTTGAGACCGACATTGAATTTTACAAGAAGAATAAGTTCCTGTACGCAAGCGAAAGCGACATTGACATCATGGTGCATCGCATCGAGCAGCTCAAGCACGACTACATCATGAAGAACAACCCGCTGTTCATCGACCTCAAGAGTGCGATTGATTCCATCACGCAGACGACTTCGGAGCAGCGCGAACAGCTTTTGAGCGATCTCGAAAAGAAGTATTTTGACAAGCTCGCCGTGAGCCATTCCAACAAAACCGGAACGATTCGAATCGTCGAAATCTACCCGACGCATTCCATCTCGGATTTGCAGGCCAATAGGAACCTGTTCTACGAAGTTTCGACGCAATTGAAACTTGAAGAAACTCCTAGCGATTTTCAGGTGCATTATGCGGGCAAGGTCTACGAATCCATCCAGACCGGCAAGCGGCTTTTGCCCGAAGCGAAGATGGTGGGCTGCGTTACGGCAGGGCTGATTATTCTGCTCTTGATTCTCAACTTCTTTAGGCAACCGCAATTGATTTTTATTTCGGCACTGCCGATTGCAACGCCGATTATCACAACGATGGCATGTTCGTACATGTTTTACGGACGCATCAACCTGTTTACGCTTTTGCTTGCGATTGTGCTCCCAGGGCAGGCGTTGCAAATTATCAACCACGTTCTGAACAGATACTTCTTGGAACGCGAACAGAACTTGAGCCCGCAGCTTTGCATAGAAAGCGCGCTGCTCGGCATTGGGCCCTCCACCGCCGTCTCGAGTTTTGCATTTGCCGCCTTGTTCGCATGTCTCATCTTGATTCCGCTGCCAGGACTCCAAGAACTCGGCGTGCTCGGCTCGACGGGCTGCATTTTGAACTGGGCGATTACGCTACTTTTCTCGACGGCGCTTTTGCAGGTGGCACAGCGCAAAAAACCGTTCTCCATCAGGCATTCGCAAATCCATCCTGAATACAAAATTTCGATGCTTTCGAACCGTTTGAACTGGACGATTTTCTCGATTATCATCGCGGCAAGCCTTGTGGGGCTTTACATTGGCGGAACTCGCCTGCACATCCGCAACGACTTTTCGGCTACAGAAATCAACTACAAGGACGCAACGATTGATTCCCTGATTGCCGAGACAGGATTCATGAACAAGACGCCCGTGGTCGTCATGCTCCCGGAAAGTGCCGAAAGCGAAAACCTGCTGGAACGATTCACCGAGCTCAAGAACAACGGCGAACTTTCGACCGTCAATTCGCTATTTACGCTTGCACAGTTCTCCCCCAACTTGCAACAGAAGAAAATGGAAAAGCTCCGCCAGTTGCATAGCTTGGTCACAAAAGAATTCCGCGAAGCGCTTTCCAAGAGCGAGCTCGAAAATCTCGAAAAGGTGGAACAGGCACTGGAATTTGACGAAACGGACGATTTTGAACCGCCCGAGTACATCGCCAAGAAGTTCCGCGACAAACACGGCAAGCAAGGGCGTTTTGCTTTCATCTTCACGGACATCAAGGAAAATTTCGGCAGCGAATGCGTGAAGTTGTACAAGGAACTCCACCAGATTGAAGGGATTGATAACGGAAAATACTTGGTGGCGGGCATACCGATTACACGCGCTATTTTCTTGGACAGGATTACAAATAACTTTAGTAGGCCCTTGCAAGTGGGTGGTATTTTGGTATTCCTGTTCATGCTCGTTTATTACAACCGCTTTAGCCGCGCCTTGTTCACAGCACTGCCATCAGTCTTTGCCACAAGCTGGTTCCTTGCGGCGCTCAACTTTTTTGACGTGAAGATTTCAGCCTACAGCGCACTCACCTTCCCAATTCTCATTGGAGCAAGCATCGATGGTTCCCTCCAGTTCTTCACGGCTTATTACGAGAAGCAAACAGGGACCGCGCTCACCATCCTTAGGGACAAGTTCTTTACAATTTTCCTCTCGCAGATGGCTGCATTCATCGGTACTTACGGCATGCTCGTTTCGTCCCACCCGGGGCTTCGCAGCATGGGCTATGTTTCGTTGACAGGCCTTATCTGCATATTCATTTCTCAATTCACCATCTTCCCCCTCATCGCAGGATCGCTCGACCAATACCGTCTGAGACAGAAAAGGAAAAAGGAAGCTAAAAATGAAAACGCTTTCTGATAGAACGCAAAATATTGCAGCATCGCTCACCGTCGCCATCGACACGATGGCAAAACAGATGATCGCAGACGGCAAGGACGTCGTGAGTCTCGGCGCAGGCGAACCCGACTTTGGAACGCCCACACCCATTCAAGATGCGGCAATTGATGCTATCCGCGCAGGCAAGACACGCTATACCGCACCCGTCGGGATTTTGGATGTGCGCAAGGCTGTCGCAAAGAAGCTGGAAGAAGAAAACGGGCTCCATTACGACGCATCGCAAATCATCATGACGAGCGGTGCAAAGCACGCCGTGTTCAACGCACTCGCCGCCTTGATTAATCCGGGTGACGAAGTGATTATCCCCGCCCCGTACTGGGTCACGTATCCGGAACTCGTGAAGTGGCTTGGCGGTACGCCTGTGTTTGTTGACGCGGGCATCGAAAAGAATTTTAAGATTGACGCCGAAGATTTACGCAAGGCATGCACGCCGCGCACGAAGGCGATTCTCTTGAACAACCCGTGCAACCCGACTGGAGCCGTTTACAGCAAGAGTGAACTAGAAGCACTCGCCAAAGAAATTGTCGCACAGGACATCTACAGTATCTCGGACGAAGTTTACGAATACTTTGTCTACGATACAGAATTTACAAGCGTAGCAGTGTTCCCTGGCATGGCAGAACGCACGATTGTGATTAACGGTTTCTCGAAATCGCATTGCATGACCGGCTGGAGAATCGGTTACGATGCTGCCCCCGCTCCGATTGCAAAGATCATCGGCAAAATCCAGGGACAAGCCACGCACCACCCGAGCAATGTGGCGCAGTACGCCGCCCTCGGCGCGCTCAACATGGACAAGAGTAACGTTCACGCCATGCAAGCAGCCTTCCGCAAGCGCAGAGCTTACATGCTCGAACGCACTTCGTTCTTAAAGACCAAGCCACGCGCACCCGAAGGTGCATTCTACCTGTTTGCACCGGTGAGCGATTACTACGGCAAAAAGACTCCGGACGGCAAGGTGATTGCAGGCTCGATTGACTTTTGCAGCGCACTTTTGGAAAGCAAGGGCCTTGCAATTGTGCCGGGCGCCGCCTTTGGCGATGACACATGCGTTAGATTCTCGTACGCCGCAAGCGATGAAAACCTCGCGAAGGCTTGCGACCGCTTTGAAGCATTCGTGAAAGAACTCTCGTAATAAGGAATTGTGATGTTTCCATTCCGCCTCGTCAATCCAGACCCATCGAAACCGTTTACCATCGGGCGCAAATCGGATAACGTTTTGCAATTTGACAACCTGATGGTTTCGAGGTATCATGCGGTTCTGAATTTTACGGACGGCAAATGGATTTTGCAAAGCTTGACCCAGAACAGCATCACGATGCTGAACGGGAAAGATGTGACGACCGCCATTTTGAATGATGGCGACGTGATTCTCATTGGGCCAAGGCAGTTGCGAGCAACGCTCCGTGGCGCCGATTTGACGCTTTTGATTATGGAGCGCGAAACGGAAAACGATATGCAGACCGTAACGCTCTCGACGGAATGGAGAGATATTGAAATTCCGGGAATCGGGAAAGCGAAGTGCCGCAGGATTGCGAGCCGAGATGCGCGCAGTTCTGGAAGTGCCGAGTGCCGCGAAAATCGTGCCGAGATAAAATTCGCGAAAGCGATTGTCGACGAAGGCGGCAAGCGCACACGCACGATTACAATTGCAAGCGGTGACGCCTGTCGATTTGAATCGGCCGTAGTCGGATTTCGCAACAACGATTTGCTGATCGAAGCGCAAAATTCGGGCTTTGACGTTTTCGCGCAAAACGTGAATGTCTTTGCCGGCAAAAAGCAATTATTAAAAGGGATTGATTTCGAACTCCCCGCAGGCGAGATTCTCGCAATTATCGGGCGTTCCGGTCAAGGTAAATCTTCACTTTTGAAGATGATTCAAGGCATCAACAGTTGCGACAAACAGAGCATTGTGTGCATCGGCGGTGTCGATTACCGCAAAAACGAGATTCGCAGGCGCATCGCGATATTGCCACAAGACCCGCCACTCCGCCCGGAGCTGACCGTCGAGGAAACCATTCTCGACGGTGCGCGTTCGTCGATGGACGTGCGGAACTTCAAGCAAGATGCTCTTGCGCGACTCGAAAAGTTCTGCGAACTTTTCGGGCTGAGCGGACGCAAGCATAACCTCGTGAAGACGCTCAGCGGCGGCGAAATGCGCCGCGTCGCGCTCGCACGCGAGCTCATGGGCAATCCGGGACTCGTGATTCTCGACGAACCGCTCTCGGGTCTTGACCCGTACAATTCGAGAATCCTTTGCACGCACTTGAAGCAGCTAGCGTTCCTCGGTCATACGATTATCCTCACGACGCACAGCTACGAGGCTTTGCAGATTGCAAATAAAGTTCTCGTACTACACCAGGGCGAAGAAGCTTTCTTCGGGACTGTTCAGGCCGCCTACACGCACTTCAACACGAACGATCCGCAAGCGCTCCTCACGAGCATCACGCAAAGCAAGGCTGCCGAATTTCACGAGAGCTACAAGCACGAGCAAAAAGTACGCGACAGCAAGTATTACTTTGAACGCACCAAGCTCCCCCGCAATTTTGCCTACACCGTATGCCTCACCGCGAAGCAGTGGTTCCGCGACAAAGGCCGCATTGCAGCACTTTTTGTGCAGCCCGCGATTATCGGATTTTTGCTCTCGCAAATATTCTCCGACCAAAGTTCACTCTGGACCGTTGCCTTCGCGATTATCCTTTGTGCGAACTGGTTTGCGCTCTCGCTTTCCATCCGTGAAATCGTGCAAGAGAAAGACATTCTCCGCGACAAGTTCCGCCGAGGTGTTTCAGCAATCTCGACGCTGACCGCAAAATGCACGCTCCCCATCATTTTCACGATGATGCAGACGGCCATTGTTTATGCGTTTATCAGTACCCGCATTACCCCCCACCCCCAAATTGCGCTTATCGCCTGCGTTTTCGCCTGCATTGCCATCCCCGCAACCACCGTCGGGCTTTTCACGAGTACGCTCGCCAAGAACACGAGCCAGGCAAATGCCTTCTTGCCGCTCCTCATCATCCCGCAAGTCGCCCTCGCCGGAGCCCTCGTGCCGCTTGACCAAATGCAGCCCATTGGCCGCGCGCTTTCGAGCGTCATCTGGTCGCGCTACAACCAAGCTTCGCTCCTCAACATTTTGCTAGAACGAAAAGACGACATTTTCAACGCGATTTTCGCC
>Ga0326513_10001472_pt1 | contig 18500 bp, 26 predicted proteins | sample 2_2465_0518_D_FD_203654 | JGI IMG/M metagenome (GOLD analysis project Ga0326513, IMG submission 203654) | Bovine rumen microbial communities from UC Davis, California, United States - 2_2465_0518 | ecosystem: Host-associated > Mammals > Digestive system > Stomach > Rumen | place: USA... | reverse complement strand
GTAAGGGCCGTTACGTCGGGTATCAAGTTTATGGGACGGGACGTCCAGTTAGTATATCCAGCTCAGGAACATCCCCCGCTTCCGCAGGTCCGCAAGAGATGTTCCCCTGTGCTTACGTCGGATGGGACCCGTCGAACCCGAACATCAACGACGATTCTTCATGGCCTGAGTTGGCTTTGCAATGAACCCGATAGATGCAACTGATACGGCGTTCCTTTGTTTGGCAATCTCCTTGACCATCTTCGGAACGCCGATTCTTGCCGAAGTTATGGCATCAGCAATATGCAAGATTAAAATACCTTAGACAGGAGTAAACATAATGGCTGAATTTTCGGTGAATGTAGTCACTACGGCGGGTTTGGCGCTTATCGCACGTGCAGCGGCGGCCAGTCAGCTTATCTATACGCGCGTTCTGTCTGATGCGGACGCGATGACGGCTGCGGCGGCTGCCCTTGCGACGCCTGCGGACTTCTCGGGACCGGAGGGTACGATTCTGGCTGCCAGTGCGACGGACGTGAGCTGCCGCGTGGTTGGACGTATCGGCAACCAATCGACCCCGGCAACGGTTAAGACCTTCGCCGTCTGTGCCAAAATCGACGGCGACGCAAACGACGTGGTCGTGGCGGTCCTGTCTGATGATGCAGAAGTTCCGATCCCCGGCGCGTCCTCGCCGATAACTGGCGTGGAAATCGGGTTTCTCATCAATATCTCAAGCGCCGACACTGTGACGGTGCAGGTCACTGGCGCGGGCAGTGTGACTTTCGGCGATATCGAGCGGTTCGTCTCGCTGCACAAAGCCGGTGATCCGACGGTTGGGGAGCAGCAGACGATCCTGGGCGCGAAACGCTTTGAAAACGGCGCGGATTTCGGGGCAGGCGTCGGCATCGAGGGCGAGCTTGTTGTTGAGGGTGCTGTAGAGATGAACAACGAGCTGCTCGTGGATGGCCGGGCACAGTTCAACAACAACGTGCACGTGTACGGCGAGCTGGGAATCCTCGGCAACCCCTCGATTGACAACGGTGACCTCGCGGTGTTTACGCAAGCTGTGACGCCGGACACGGGCAGCGGCAGCACGCTTACGTTGCTGCTCGACTGGCCGTATATCGTCGAGGACAATATCGTCTTTTCGGTCGGTGCAAAGATGGTGTGCCAGGGTCTTGAGGCAACCGGTGACGCCGTTATCACCGGTACGTGCACAGTTGCCGGGAAGCTGACCGTCAAAACAGTCTCGGAATTTCAGGACGACGTGACCTTTAACAGCAACGTCTACTGCGGCGGCTTCTCTGTGGATGCAGATGGAAACACGGATATCTCATCGTCCGTGAATTTCGGCGCTTATGGTCCAGTGGAGATCCCGGGGCTCGCGCCGTCAATCGTCAGCAGCGCCTTGCAAGTGCCGATCGGCGGTATTATCGGCGTGTGCCCGTTTGGCGTCGATGGGTGGAACCTGCCGCGCGAGGCGGGATCTGAGGTGACGATTGCCGCAAACGCGATGCCCGTCGCCGCGTGGGACGCCGCAAACTCGCGCCACACTGCGGAATCGTCCGGAAGGAAGATCCCTGCGGGCAAATACCGTCTTGTGACCGGCTGGGATTACTCCGGCGCGGGGTCTGGCTATGGGCTCGTTCTGCTGTGCCGTGTGCAATAAGGGGGCGCCGTCATGATCATGCCTGAGCATGCGACGCTTATCATCGTGCTTTTTATACTAATTTTCGGAGTTGCTGTGCCGATACTCAATCGCCGCGCGCCAAAATACATCTCATTTCGCTGGTGCGTTATCGTCGTTCTGCTCGCTCTGCTAATCGGCGTTGTGGTCGATTTTGGGGAACTGCCGCAGGAAATAAAAATGGCCGTCGTTGTCGGCGGCCTCGTGATCTGCGGCGTGTACGTCGTCTTACGGACGATTGAAAAGGCGCTGGCCAACGGCTGGCTGCGTGGAGCAAGCATCGAGGCCAAAAAAGGCGATATTTCGGTTAAGGTATCGTCGGATAAAGATTGACAGTCAGCTCGCCGCGTGATATACGCCATCACGTCGTGTTTCCGCGACTAACTCCTTTGAAGGGCTGCGCAGGCGAGACACACTCGTGAGAGACTCCAACTAAAAAACCAAAAAAAGCTAAACTGCCTGCGCAATCGCCGCCGCTGTTCGTGAGAATCGCGGCGGCTTTTTTATTGTAGGCGATTGTACGGCCCGTGTTGGTCTCGCGCAAGGTCAAACCGCTCGGCCTCCGGCACAGTCGGGTAGTCGTCTTCGTGGATTGGGGCGTCTGGTAGGCAGTCCGTCCGAACGATAAGCGTTACCACTGCGCTGTCAGGAAGCATGCCCAGTAGCTCCCGCATGCGAGTCACTTTAAGCCGGACGTTGGTGTAGGTACCGCCATAATCTCTGGTATTCAGGTGCTGCTCTAAATCGCTGGCCCACCGGCAATTCTCTGGGCAGTAGTCACCGTTGACGTCGATGCGGTCAAGTGTTAGCTCCGGCGAATACCCGTGCTCCCACGCCCAGTTACGGAAGGCGAAAAAATCGTTGCGCCAGGCAGCGCACACGCGTATTCCTCGCCCGCCGTAGTCTGCCCAGTGCTTCTTGTCCTTCGGGCAGGTGCAACGCCGGACCATTTTTGACCATATTCCGTACAACCGCGTGCAGGACAGCCCGAGCCAGCGCCCTTTTGGATCGAGCGCCATAAATGACGCTTGCGCGCCTTTTGTGCGCTCAATTATGAGTGGTGCGATTACGGCGTCCTGTGGGTCTGAGCTGAAAAAGCAGTTGTCCGGCTCCCAACGCCCCCGCTTGTCCTTACGTGCGATGAATTTGTCGCTATCAGTTTCGAGGTTATACCCGGCGGACAGTCGGGCCCACAGGGCAAACTTCGCGAAGTCCTGGAACATCGGGTCTACGGGGAACAGCTCTTTACTAATCCCGAGGCTACACGCTACGGTTCCCTCACGCCGGGCTTGCCGTAGCATTCTGCGCCACACTTCATACAGCGCTGACTTTCGCAGGTCAGCCGCGCGTCCTTTAGTCATTGTCCAAGTCCTTTCTACACGCAGTTTAGAAGTCCCAATCGTCACGGTCGAGGGCGAGCAGCTCGCCAGCGATTTCCCGTGCCTTGTACCACTGCTCGGTCTCGTTGCGGTCGATGTCCCAGTCGTACTGCCAGACGGGGCACCGTCCGACCAGTACGTTGGCCAGCTCGTCGATCTCTCCGCCAAGGGCTTGCAGGTAGGTGATGGGGACGCCTGCTTCGCATTCACGCTTGCGCACACCGATGCGCCGCAGGCACGTTTCTGGCGACGCGTTCAGGAAGATTGCACACGTTGGGGGCTCGATAAATTCCCGCATATTGCGGTGTGCGTCCAGGTAGCTCTGGATTTCTGCTGGCCGGAAATATCCGTCGGCGACCTGTACGTTTGCAAAACAGATATCGCCATAGTAGCTGCGGTCGAGGATATACCAGCCCTTGCCAGCCAACGCAGCGGACTGTGCGTAGCGCGTCGATTTGAAACGCTGATGGAGCAGGTGCATCTGCATCTTGTACGCATTGCCCGCTGGGTCGGAGTAGTAGTCGGCCAGGAACGGGTTGGTTGTTTCATCCGGTTCCGGCAGGTATTCTGCCCGCACGCCTTTGTCTTGTAACGCCTTAGCCAAGAGTGCAGAAAAGGTAGATTTTCCCACGCCGATATTGCCTTCGACGATCACATAGCCCGAGTTCTTCATCAATCCATACTCCTCAGAAAAAGCGGGTCAACCCGGAACGCACACATAACCAGCTCAGCCAGCGCTTTGGCTGCCTTCGTTGGCCCGTGTTTTCGCAGGTTCGCCCCGCCCATGTTATACGCCATGACGACGCTCCGTTCGTCGCCGTCGAAATCCTCCAGTAAGTGCTGTATATACCGCCCCGCTGCCAGTGTCGCCGTGTACGGGTCGGTGCGGTCGGTACAGCCGTATTGCCGTGCGGTCGCTTGGGTGAGCTGCCACGGCCCGCATGCGCCGGCCGGGGAGCAAGCCTCGTACTTGCCGCCGCTCTCCTCCAGCATAAGATACAGCCATTTTTGTTCAAGTCCGAGGTCGTACAGCGCCTGCTCGGCCTCGCCTATCCATTGCCCGGCTCGTTCGGCGCGGGCCTCAGTGCGTTCCGTGACGCCCTCGTAGGCCCACTGCTGGCACACGGGCTCGGACAATGCCGTTTGCGGGGCCAAAACAGCCCCTATAAGCGCGAGTTTAAAAAGCCGCATAAATACCCCTAACGAGACAAATCAGCGCGCTGAGCAGCATCAGCGCTCCGAGAAAGCCGATAAAAAAGACGAAAGCGCGCTCAAGCATTGTGTTCCCTCCGTGCGAGGCCGTCGAGGTCGTCCGCCTGTGGGAATAAATAATTCGGCGCCTGTGCGACAGATATCGACAGGATGACAGCTTTGGCCGCATCAACGGAGTCGACGACGATAACGGGGCAGCACCCTTCGGTGCGGATGCGGTCAAACTCCGCGCGCTGCGACGGTCGTGGGCGTTCGCCGGGGGCTTTCGTTTCGATGAAAAAAGCGCATCCGTGGTTGAGCGCGATATAATCCGGCGCGCCCATACGTCCCTCCCAGTGGCATTTCCGCAGGTACACATGATGCTCCTTGGCGGCTCGTACTAACGCGTCCGCGACGCGGCCTTCCGGTGTTCTCATGGCTCACCCCCTGCACGTCTGATAAGCTCGGCAATGCGGCGCACAAATGCCCGCCACGCTTCGTCACGGCTGCGGTCGGAGCCATCCTGCGTCATTGTAACGAACGAACGGGGACAGTTGCCGACAACGCATACGCGTCCATGTTGCCGGATTAGAATGTATCCGGTCGGTACTTCTACGCAAGATACGACTTCGCGCGTGCTGGATGTCACTGAACTCGACGATACGGTAAACCGTGAGGCTACGGAGCCCACTGCGTCAAAGCGGTGCTTACTATGCCCTATGTGGGTCATATATTGACGAACGCCATGCGTCGCCAGCAGTGCGGATACGACGTCCAAGGACTGCTTAGAATAGGACGTATAAATGTCCCCCGCGCGGCAGCCGTCAACAGAAAGAATTTCGTCCCAAAATACGTCGAATTGCCTGCGCGTCAGACCGAGTAGCTTAAAGCTAAATTGCTTCTGCTGGAGCCATTCTTCGATAAACTCACGAAGCCCCGGATTGCGCAGGCGTATGTGCACCGAGCCGTTTTTGCACCAATGTTGCATTGGATCATAACCCAGAGCATGTAAGACGTATAAGATACGCTCAATTTTTCGGGCCTTTTTAAGATGAAATTCTACACCGTCGCGTTTATAGAAGTGACCATCCCCTTGAATCCATACAAGCAGCCTAAGTTGATCGTCGGTCAACGGAAGGCCCTCTCCGAAGTTACATGCGGACGGGAGTTCATGCACCTTGTTGCCGCCGAGCACAATGTCCCCCCATTCGCGTTGTTTCCACGTGCCATTTACGCAGCTAGGTCGGCTCCACACTCGATGGTTGGCGGTTAGGGAGACTCCTCGCGAAGTTATCACGGTGTCGATATGCGGCTCGGTTATCCCCAGTACAGGCAGGAAGTCACCGAACAAATCATCAGGACGAACGCACATAACGGGATCGCCTATACGGATTGCCGATAAGGCAGCCCATCCGTCAGGCGTGAGCAGCTCTGTGTCCAGCGGCATACACGGCTTGCCGGTGCAGTCGTAGTGCCTGGCAACGTGGCTCACGGGTATCCGCAAGCGCAGGCAAATGTCGGCTATCAGCTGCGCGGCGTGATCGAGCGTCTGCGGCTCAAAGTACCAGTCCAGGTCTCCGACGCTTTTGCTGTGCGGGTCGGTCTTACGGACGCACAACTCGATCCCTATGGAGTTCCGGTTACCCAAGAATTCGCCGTGCGGGTCGATCGTCCTATGCCATCGCTCAGCATGTGTACAGCCCACATAGAGCGCATTTGGCTTGCCGTTCCCAACGTGCCACGTGGCTTTGCTTTCGGGGGCGAGCTTATAGCACCCGGTCGGATCGACGACGTAGTGTGCGGACGTCTTCGCGCCACGTCTGGCCATGTTCCGCGCGATTTGCCGCGCCCCGGCATTTGCGACGCCGGTGTAATGTACGACAATCCATTCCACCGCCGCATCTCGCCGCGACGACTGCCCATACGCTTCCGCGCAGTCGGTGATGATTCGTGGCTGCGGGAGCTCGATCTGCTCCGGCGGTGGTATTATCGGCGCAGGCCGTTGCGGCCCTTGCGCGCGGTCGCTATTCTGCATTGTTACCCTCCAGTAGTTTGTAGTATTCGATGACCTTGTCCACCTCGACCTTGCAAGCCGCCCACGCAGCGAGTGCATCGACGTATGCGGCGAGCAGATCGGCCTGTGTCTCAAGGCGTGCGGGCGGTGCTGGCCGCTGGCACGGCGTCACCGTCGGCGGCACACACGAGGCTGTCGTAGGCCGCTCTGGCGAGCTCGCACACGCGCTCATCCAAAGCGCCGCTATCAATGATGTCATCAATGCGCCACAGAACATCCGCGTGTGTCTGCGCGATTTCCTGTCGTGTCCGGTCTGCATGTGCCTGTGCCTCCCTGAGTGCGTCCGCCGCTCGCTGCAACTCATCGGCGCGGCGCTCTGCCGCTGCCGCACGTTCGGTCTGTTCTGCGGTTGCCCTGCGGGCGCTGTCGAGCCTGCGGGACAGGCACGAAGCATACACCGACAGGACGATGATGGCGAGCACTAAGCCCGCTATGATGGCGATTTTTAGACGCATAGGCCGACAATCCCTATAATCCATGCCGTGATAAACAGGCCGCAGTTTACCTGCGGCGATAAAAATCCTGTGTCGAAAAAGCCCATTGCTCAATCCTCCGTTATTTATAGCAAATCTCAAGTTTCTTCGCGTTCCAATAGGCCGGCCGCCAGGGGATGTATTCGCGCTCCGTGTGCAGAGGCACCCACCATCCCTCCTCATTCCAGCCGCCGGATGTCTGCATTATGTTGTCTATCGGGGTCTTAACCTCCGAGCCTGAATCCGAGCGAAAGATGCAGTGCCGTTTTGTCGTCCGTACAAAAGTTCCGAGCTCGCCGAACACGGTGTGACCGCTGCCGCATTGTCCGATAAAAACTCGCTGTCCAATTCAATATCAACCCAACTCGCATTTGCCCAAACTTTCATGTCCGTTCCTCCGTCATCTGGCGGGGAACCGTTCCCCGCCTTTCATGTCATACACTGACCGTCGCACATTCATTTGTGCGTTCGGTGTACCGCGTCCGTTTGCTGACCGCGTTGCCTTGCGCGTTAACCGTTATCGAATCCTGGAATAGGGATTTGTGATCGAGGTTGCCGCGCTTCGTTAAAGCGATATATTCGTCTTTAACGATGATGCGCTCCACGTCAGCGATTTTTTCCGACTTGAACACGTCCAAAACGTCCCAAGCGGCCTGAAGCATATCCGCGTCAGCGCGGATCGCCTCGCTCTTAAAGAGCATTGACCCATCGTGCCATTCGCGTCTGTGCATTTCGGGCATCTCTTGACGCGTAACAAAAGCGTTGGCCGTGCCTGGGTTGGCGGCTTTCCACATAGCGTGGAGCGGCGCAGTATTGCTTGTGATAACGGTTATTGAACGGAGAATTGAAAACATGATGCCCTCCTTTCTGGGCGATGCGCTTTTGGCGCGGTTATCTTTGGCGGGGAACCGTTCCCCGCCTTTCATGTTTTCCCTTATACACAGGACTTAATCTTGTGTCAAATAATTTTTTTATCAAAATGTAAAAATTTTTTCGACGCGTGTCTGAGCGTTTGTTTTCGCGCCGGCCAGGGCTTTCGCGGTAAACTCAGCGACGCACCGAAAATCCGACGGCATCCAGTACTCAGATACAAACAGCGGATGCCGCAGCCCGACAGACCTGCACCATGCGTAGAACGCCTGATGATCAAAAGTAGCGCCATAGCCTGCGGTGTTCGCGTATGGCGGGTCGCAATAGACGGCCGCGCCGTCCGGTATGTACAGATCGCGGTAGTCGCGACACATTAGAATAAGACGTTCCAGGTGCTGCCGGCGTTGAAGCCTTTCGAGGTGCTGCAGGCGTTGAAGACTTTCGAGGTGCTGCAGGCGTTGAAGACTTTCGGGGTGCTGCAACTCACCGGCGTGACTATCCTGTACGATCTCTCGAAGCGAGGTTTTATATCGAGCATAGCGCTCGCGCATTCCAACGATACCGGCCAGCGCGTGGCCTACTTTTTCGCGTAAAAATTCGGGAAGATACGAGCAATCCCCGTCTACAACAGCTCGGTGCCCGGCATATTTTAGCGGCTCAATGTCACGGCCGTACAAGTAGGAGTTACCACCGTTCCCAAAGCTGTAGCAATAGCGGATTAGCGGGTCTCGGTCTTTTAAAGCGAAAAAGTCCTCATGCGACACCCATCTCGGTTTCTCGGGTACACCGTACTTCGCGTAGTAGTAGAACAGCTGCGGGGCATCGGATAAGTCGTTTGCGATAACTTCATCAAATTTTCCGGATAGCAGCGCAGCGTGTGTAATCGCGCATCCACCGGCGAAAACGTCAACGAGTATCGGGGCTGCTGGAAGTAGGTCAACAACCTTCGTGGCGATGCGGCTCTTGCTGCCCTGGTAGGGCAGGCCGAGTTTTGCGTTTGTACTTACTGCCATCGCTAACTCCCAAGCACGCTCCCGCCGAATCTCACGACAACCTCAGCTATCTCGGGGCTGGCAGCGTCGAGCGTTTCCTGGTCAGGGAATACGATTCGCAGGAGCACTTCACGGTTCGCGCTATCGGAAACCGGCGGCGACGCAAACTGCGCCGCGTCTAAGCTCGCAGCAGGGCTGGCCTGGCTATACGATGGCGGGGGCGTTTCCTCCGGCACGCCGCGTACCGGTTCATCCTCCCGCAGAATCCGCTCGAGCTCCCAGTCAGCAAGGCCGATAGCGCCAATGTCAAGGTCGCCCAAATCCGCGAGCTCGCGCACTTCGGCGTCCAGCGCGTCGCGGTCCCATGCGCTGAGCTCGGCGACCTTGTTGTCGGCGATACGATAACCGCGGGCCTGTATGTCTGTGATATCAGTCTGCCAGACTACAGGCACCTCCGTCATTCCGAGCTGCTGCGCCGCTTTGTACCGCGTGTGCCCAGCCAGTATAACGCCGTTACCGTCCACGACAATCGGCTGCCGGAATCCGAACGCCTGTATCGAGCGTGCCACTGCATCAACGGCGGCTTGCGGGATAATGCGGGGGTTGCGCTCATACGGCCTGATATCCGTTAGCGCGGTCATTCTGTACGGGGTGGACTGCTTTGCCATCTCTCTAACCTCCTCTAAGTTCATCAAGAATTAAACGCTGGGCGTCAATTTTTCCGCCCAGCACGTGCGAAATTCGTTCATCTATCGTTCCCGGCGTGATTATCCGGGTGACCGCCACATCGTGCGTTTGGCCACGTCTGGCGAGCCTTGCGACGGCCTGTAACCACAGTTCCGAGCTCCACGGGCACGTCAGCCAGACGATTTTATGACCGCCACGTTGTAGATTTAAGCCCATGCCTGCGGACTGCGGATGCGCGGCCAGTACGTCAATCTGCCCGGCGTTCCAGGCATCTACGATTTCCGGGTGTTTGGCGTCGAAGCATGCAAAGCGTTTGCGGGCGGTGTGGGCGGCAGCTTTGATATCGTCAATAGAAAAATTAAACCAGTAGAATACCAGATGCGGGCCGGCTTCAAGCGTGAGCAGCCGTGCGAGGGCTTCGCGTTTGCGGTAGTGCGGGCGGAGCGTCTCGCGGGCGTCGGTCGTGTAATACTGCCCGCCGCTGGCCCATGCAGCGAGCTTTGCCACGAGCGCACCGGCAGATACAGCGGTGATCTCCTTGCCCTGTATCTCGGCCACCATATCGCGCTTGAATTGCCGATAAGCGTCGAGCTCTGGCGCGCGCATTTCCGCGTAAATATCCCGGTACGTGACAGCGCAAGGCGGCGGGGCTTCGAGCCGCAGCACAAGGTGACGGACGGCTTCAAGTGCGGTATTGCGTGCCCCGGGGACTTCCTCAAAGCCAAAACCGCACGCCTTGCGCCGCATGTATCGCCGTCGAAACTCGGTGATTGTCTTTCCAAGGCTTGCGCCCCGGTCAAGCAGATAGACTTGCGGCCAGATATCAGCAATCCCCTGCGGGGCGGGGGTGCCGGTCAGCTCTAAGACGCGGCCCCACGGGAACCACGCGAGCGCGCGGAAGCGGGCAGACGCTGAATTCTTGATCGAGCTCGCCTCATCCACAACCAGCAGCGTGCGTCCGGGGCACACCGCGAGCGCGAGCAGGTCTTCCGACGCGATACAGCCCCGGCGCGCCCCAGGGACGGCCAGCGCGTCCCGACCGATGCAGTACACGTCTGCGGCTTGCGTCGCTTGCCATTTGCGCTCGCGCTTATCCCCACGGAGGGTTATTACGCGGAGCTGCGACGTGTGTGGCCATAGCGCCGCTTCCTGCCGCCATGTGCTATCAGCGACGGCACGGGGAGCGACAACGACCGCGCGCGTTATCATCCCCAGCCGCAGCAGCTCGGCGATTGCATGCAGGGTTATCGCGGTTTTACCTGCGCCCATGTCGGCCCACAGAGCGAGCTTTGGACGGTCGATAATCTGTGCAATCACGTCGCATTGCTCAGCGGTTAGTATTCTTGCCATTGGTCGTCCCTGTACATGTCGATCCCGAAGTCACAGATACGCCTAAACAAAACCTCCTTGTAGTTTAGCATGTGTCTGCGCTGCTCAAATAACAGCGCTAACGCGTCATCCGTGAAGGCCTTAACATTCAGCTGCCGCTCGATTTTGTCTATTCTGTCGCACAACTGATAGTACTCGATGCACAGCCGATCGCGCCAATCAGACGCGTCAAAAGTACGCGTCGGCCATTGCCCGATCTGTGCGCATTCTTGCAGCATCGAGTCCATGCTCATCCACCGAGTTACGTACGCGCCGTCCGCATAAGTCCCTTTCTTAATCTGCCACGGGTATTCCTTATCGTGTGACGGCACATATCGAGCCATGAGATAGCCCAGTTCCCCTTTATTGTCGGATTCTTCCAATAGGCACAGGCTGCCCTCTTTTGGCAGCTCCGATACGTCATGCCAAATCATTGCTTTTCTCCTCGTCTAAAATCATTCGCAGCGTGGGATTTGTTATTCGGATGGTGAACTGAGATTTCTTCCCTGTACAAGAATTATCAATCGTTAAAGACAAGCCGTAGCGGTCATTGTGTTTTTTGCTTTTCGTTTCGCGTTTATGATTTTTCATCGCTTTTCTCCTGTATGAAAGTTTGCTCATATCTGGCTCCGTGTTCTGCGAAACTGTGTCTCGCCGAGGGTTAACTCAAAGCAAACCCAGCCAGGCCCGCCCGCGTTGCGCCACTTTGGTTTAGCCGTAAAGACTTCTACGCCAAATCTGCGTCCGTATCTGTAGACGCGTTTGTGCGGCTTTAGCCGGCGTAGCTTCCGAAGGTGCCGATAATATCCGGGATGCGTGCGACGTCTCATGCTCTTCGCCTCCACACACCGTGCGGCGCTGTGTCGAGCTCCATGTAGTCACGCAACAGCGCATATACGGCAGGGTTTCTCCGGAGCTTGTTGTATGCGCGCCTTAACTCGCCGCGGACATCGTCCACCGAAATTTCAAGCGCTTCGGCGATTTGTCGCAGGCTTTGACGGTACTTTTTTTCGCTCATTTCTTGTATCTCCTCATAATTTCGGGCTCTGCGTTTAGATGCAGCCCGCGGCCCCACTCCGGCACGCGCTCCATAGCGGTGCGGACGGCCTGTTGCACAAATTCGGCGTCCTGTTCTGCGCATTCTGCAACGATTTCATCGTGGATGTGCATAACGACCTGACAGCGTCCGGCGTATCGTTCGTGGATTTCGAGCAGCGCGCCCAGCAGCAAATCGAATGCGACGGCCTGTGTTAGATTCTCCACAAGCAATCCGCCGTAGACGCGCGTCATCCCGGCGTTCTTTGCCTGTGCTGGTATCGATGAATTCGCCGAACCGTATGTTTCCACAGCGATTTCGCCGTTTTCCGTGTCAATCGTCGGGTTCCAGTAGACAATACGCCGGCCGCTCGGTAGCTCCATCATCACAACACGCCGCCCGGCGAGTGTCGTCCGGCGTATCCGCACAAGCGACGTTTCGCCCACTCCGACAACGAAGACCTTATCCTCGTTTACGGCACGGAAAAAAGCGTCGTTCATGGACTTCCACAGGGCGAGCGTCTTTGGCCGGGACGCCCTCCAGCTATCCACGATAACCTGCGCTTCGGCGTCCGTCCAGCGCACACCATAGGCAGCCGCGAAACGCTGGAGCGCTCCGACGCCGCCGCCGTATCCCAACGCAAGGGTTGCGATTTTTCCGGCCATGCGCTCGTGCTTGTCGATAGTGTCAGCACCCTTGCGGTACATCGCAGCAGCGGTGCGCTCATAGATCTTTCCGTCTCCCGCGAAAATGTCGTTCACCCAGCGCTCACCGGCCAGCCATGCGAGCACGCGGGCCTCAACCGCACTGTAATCGGCCACCACAAAGACTTTGCCGTCCGGGGCGCAAATTGCGTCACGACACAGGCTTGCGAGCGCGTCGCATTCCTGCCCATCCGCGATTAAGTGCATCATCTCGACGCCATTTCGCAGGTCTGTTGCGCCGAGGTGCGCCGCATGACGCGTGAAAGATAGCATCGCCGGGTCGGCAAACCCACGCGGCAGATTCTGCGGCTGGATACCACGTCCAGCATACCTCCCCGTATGCGCTACACGCGCCATCAGTGCGCCACGTATCCGGCCGTCGGTGCACACACGGCTCAGGAACGCGTCAAATTTTTTTCCTGCGGTCCCGCACGCGGCCTTACGCAGCCGCAAGAGCTGTTCGACCTTTGGGTGTGCTGCGCACTGCATCTCATCGGCAAGGGCCTCGTCCACGGCATCACGGGCGAAACTATCAAGCGCCCAGCCCTGCCCGGCGGTCCATTCCCGGAGCGCAGGGGTAGACCGGAGCGCTGCACCGCCTGTAAGCCCAGCGGCAGCGCATTCGGCCTCTTCCTGCAGATATTCATAGATGGCTTTAGCACCGCGAATCTCGTCCACGTCGATGGGTATGCCCGTGTCATTCACGGCGCAGTCCATCTGCCATTGACGGCGCAGCAGACTGTCGTAGAAGCGCGGCGCGAGCGCACACCAGACGGCGCGCTCTGCACGCACATCCTGTCGGCAGTATTCGCAAAGCTCGTCGAAGGCCTGCGGATTGGCCTCTGGGCCGCCGACGTACAACTTCGACGATTGCACACTGAACATGTTGAGCAGCCGCTTCCCGCGTGCGTCCTTTTCGAGACTGTCCGGAAGGCAGAGCGAATAGCACGCCTCCCGCAGGGCATGTGGACGGCCAGCAGCGCCACAGAGCATCGCGGAGTCCGCCCACCTGCTCGCGTCGCTAAGCACCGGAAACTGATAGCCAATAACAGAACGCTCGAATTGCGCGTTGTGCGCGATCAGCAGGTCAGCTTCGAGCAGCGCTTGGAATAGCCCGTAGGGGGTAGGCTCATGATCGCACCGCCAAATTTTTGGCCCGTCTGGGAACGGGCTGTCGGCGTCATCCCAGGCCGCGCACAGTATGCGCGTCGAGGGGTCGCGGGCGTACTTTTCCGCGCCGCAGTTCGGTAGATCGCACGCGCTTGTCGTTTCGATGTCTACTACGTATCTTGCCATTCTGGCCTCCCAAAGGACTGCATGTGGATGAGCTCGTGGCACATTTGACGGGCGAGGCGCTTGTCCGAGACCAGCTTTGTGCAATCGATACACGCAGCGGGAACGCTCGCCCACCGGTTGAGATGTAGTATCAGGCGGATGTCCACCGGTAGGTCGTCCGCGTGGTCAAAGTAGTGCGCCAGTAGGCGCGAAAACGCCGTGCGGATATCCATATCCCTATCGGCTGCCATGTCACTTTCCCCCTGCGCTAACCAGTGCCGTCGTTGCGGTCTCTTCGGTTACACCTGCGAGCGCCTCTTTCGGGAGCGTTTTGGCCATCTGCGCCGGGGACTTTAGCGACTGCGTGATGAAGTCCTCAGGGGTAGCTCCGAGGCGCGCGGCCAGCGCACGGGCTTGCCCCTCAACACCGCCGTCTGCCTCGCGGATATCCTGCGCCCAAATGCGTCCGCGCCTTGCTTGTGTGCGCCATCCGGGGACGGTTTCTCCTTTTTCGATTCTTGCCTTCGCGATTCTTACCAAGTCTTCCCTCACCGTGTCCATATCCTTTAACGCGTTCAACCACGCGCCGATCTGCTCGTTTGTAGCATCCTCGTGCATCTGCGCCTCGCCTGCAGCGATACCGGCGAGCAAGAGTTTCTGGCCGATTGCCGCACGGCACACCGACCTCGCAGGACAGTATTTGCAATGGTCGCCGGGCTCGCGCTCGGTCTTGTCGTCTGCATGGCAGGCCTTCGCTGCGCTCATCTTTAGCTCGCGGATCCTATCGATAAATTCGTCCCGACCGTATTCGCACCACATCGCTCCGCCGCAGTCGCCAAAGTCGGCAATCTCAGAGCGTGGCTGGACGATGCCGAGTATCACACGCGGCGGGAGCTGCCCGATCTTCCGAATGCAGTCATCGGCGAGGCAGGCGGCATAAGCGAGCAGCTGCGGATTATCCTTGACCGGCACGGGCGAACCGCCGTATTTGAAATCGACCACAATCAGCGCTTTATCGCGGTAGTAGGCCGCGAAGTCAAGGCGTCCATGGATACACACGTCCGACGTGTTGAGCTCGCACGGGGCTTCGATGTCGTAGCTACTGTTCTTCGGATCAAACGCACCGAAAACCTCGCAAATCTTTGCAAAAATCGCATCTGCATAGGTCTGCGCGGCGTTCAGCATATCCTCGGTGGCCAGCGCGTGCTCGGGCTCTTCCGGCATGCCGTGCACGGGCTCGATGTCCGTCATATCGCGAAGTGTGCAGGCGAGCGTCCACGCCGCGAACGCGTGCGCGAGCGTGCCCTCCTCAGCTGCAGGGGTAGACGGCAGACGGGGGAGCTGCCGGATGATGTGTTCGCTTCCAGGACATGCGCACCAACGGGCTGCGGCACTCGGTGACAGGCTGTAGATTTTTGTGCTTCCCATATTCTAACTCCTAAAGAGGCCCGCATTGCTGCGGGCGCTGTAGTTACTTTTCACCGAGTGCTACCCGGCGGGCTTCCACGTATCCGATTGCCTTAATCAGGCACGCTGCGGAGGCATAGGCCAGCCCAATCTCGTTGGCTTTCGCGCGAACACGGGCGTTCACTGAGGACATGTCGATCCCCTTGTCCTGAATCTCGCTCACCAATGCCTGCACGGCATCGACAACGGTCATTCCTGCCATCGGGTCGCCGTCGGATTTTGTCGTTTCCTGCGGCGCTGTGGGTGCTGCGGGGGCGGGCTCGGGGGTCGGCTGTATAACCAGTGCCTCGGGCTCCGACGCGGGCTCAGGGGCTTCTACGGGCTTTTTTGAGGCCTTTTTCTTTTTCGGCTTCTCTGGGGCGGGTTCAACGGCGGGAGCGTCGTCATTCGCCGGTGTTTCGGCGATGGCCGTTTCCTGCGGCTGTACGGTTTCTGTGGGCGCGGCTTCGGGTTCAGGGGGTATAACTACCGGTTCCGCCTCTGCGACGGGCGCGGGGGCCGCCTGCGTGGGCTGCGCGGGTTGCGCGTTCGGGGTTTCGACCGAGTAGGCAAACGGCTCGGATATAGCCGCGTGAGCGGCTTGGATACTCACGCTCTGGATCATGCGGACAAGTGCGTTCAGTGCATCAGCGAACCGCTCTGTGATATCGAGTGTAATGCGTAAATCCATGGCTTAATCCTCCTCTGACCATTCTTCGACGGCATCCGTGAATTGACCGCTCTGTGTAACAATGTGCTCGCCCCCGCCCAGTACAACGACCGACCGCAGATATCTACTGAACCCCGAGTTGTGTGATTCTTGGTTATTGAAGGCAGCTAGGTCAAGACTTACGTGGCACAGCTGGCCGGTGTAGAGCAGATCCGGGTCACTTGGGCTGACAGGCTCAAAATTCGCGTCTACCACGACGCCCGGCTTGGACGATGCAACGCCGAATTGCAGGCTGCCGCGCATCCACTCTGGGAGCGGTCGCCCCTTGGCGTCCTCGCCGTCGCCGTCTTTGATGTAGGCGGCGCGCAGCAGCCGCGCATTTGTCGGGTTTGGCTCAAAAAGTGCACGACCGAAGGTATCGGACGCAGCCGCCCACGCTTCGCGTAGTTTCTGCATGAGCATGTCGTGCGCGGGGCTGCCCTTGGGCACGAGCACGCCAACGGAGTACTTGCCGTACCTATCGGGGACGCCGATGTGCGGAAATGTGATGCGGACGTTTCTTAACTTCACGGTAGTTCCCATAATTACCTCTCTTTTGCCCGCAGGGGGCGGTTTAGTCAATCGTCGTTCGGTTGAACGACGGTCGTAATGGCGTCAGAACCGTTCTGATACCGGAATTCTCTATCTCCATGAAAATCGGGCTGTCGGCGTCCAGTATGCGTAGCGTGAGCTCGCCGGAATAGCTGCCGATAGCACGCTTGAGCCTTGCCGCGTTCAGTCCGACCGCACCGAACGGGCGGTCCACGGTGGTGTCTACCCACGTTTCCGCACGGGGGCACATCTTCCAGCACGTGCGCTTTTCTCCGGCGCGCCCGCTGCGGTTGTCATAGGCGAGCATGTGCAGCCGGTCCTCGGTAGCGGACAGGACGACCTCGTCGTGCATGCAGGAGGATAGCCGCTCGAGCATCGCGCGAATGTCCTCGCACGTTGTCTTGACCTCTGTGTACCCTGACACGTGCGCCGCCTGCTGTACGACGTCTAACGTGTGCGGGTAGCTCGGTTTCTGCTCCAGATACGTCACGCAGCAGCTCCCGCAGCGGATACCGGTTGGGTTGCACTCTACTGCAGCCTCAGCAGATTTAAGCGCTTCGAGGCATTCAATAGCGAACAGGGGAACGAGTATGCGGTCGCCAGGCAAGTCCGGGTCAAGCGTCTGCCAGAACATCTGCGCCCCGTCCGTCCATGAAACGGTCGTCCCGGTAGTTTTGGGCTCGACGGCCACCCATTGATGCAGGCAATTCAGTGTATCATCCGGGGCGACGTGCGAGCCGATAACCCCGTGCAGGGCATCCCGAGGCACAGTAACACCCAGGCCGATTTCGGGAAAGCTCGCCATCTCAGCCGATTCTACTGCGACGGCGGACTTTCGCTTGCCTTGCGCGATTTCCATGCGGATGCCGGCTGCGTTAAGCTCGACGTTTCCGCTTGTGCAGAATTTCGCGATTTTCTTCGCAGCCGTAAAGCTCATCTGATACGCTCCCTCCTCGGTGACTTGGGCGTATATCTCTGCCGTCACTGTGTAGCGGGCCACGTCGCTGTCCCAGCAATTTTTCGCGCTGTCCCACGCCGTCAGAACGGTGTCGAAGGTCTCCAGCTGAACGCGGAGGCGGTTATTCTGCGCGCAGGCCGTAACCACAACGACGTCTTCTTTTTTCTGCCCGCGTTTAAGTGCGATTTTTGCGTCGCCCAGCTTCAAACCGCGCAATATTCTTGCGAGGGAAGATGCATCAACGGCCGCTTTCATTGTCTCCCCCAACCATTAGCTCGGTGATTTGGGCCGCCGCTTTGGCAGCCGCCCGCATGCGCTCTCTACGCAGGCACCCGCACGACCGCTGATTGCCCGTCCTGAGTGCACCGGCGCGGACAACGCATCGCTGCCCGCAGTCACACTGGCACAGGTACCGGACCTGTCTGCGGGGACCGTCCTCGACACGCACAAGCACCGTCAACATCCCGTACCGCTCTCCCGGGTGAACCGTGAGCGGTCGGCCAGCCTTAATCCTCCCATTCGTCGTCATTTTCTATTTCCTTATGATTTGCAAGTCCCGGCGGGCTTTTTACCTTTCGCCCGCCTGACACGTTCTATATAAACGCGTTTTAATCCTATGTCAAATAATTTTTTGAATTTTTGAATTGTGACCTCCCTGCGCGTGTGGGCGTGACCATCTGGGAGCCCTGGCGCACGTGACCTCCCTGCGCGTGTGGGCGTGACTTGCTGGCATCAGCGCGGGCACAGTGACCTCCCTGCGCGTGTGGGCGTGACTTGCTGGCATCAGTGCGGGCACAGTGACCTCCCTGCGCGTGTGGGCGTGACCGCCGTGCTCGCCAAAGTTACGGCGGTGACCTCCCTGCGCGTGTGGGCGTGACACTAACGAAGCCCGCATAAATGCTACGCCATGCGCTCCACACTTCCGGGGCCAGTGCGGGCATCATCCCGCACGCTCCCCGGTTTTTCGCATTTTAGCGCTTCCTTCCGCGTATTTGCGGAGTTTCGGCGGTGCCCGTTCGACGTATGTCTAGGCCGCGTTTCCGCGTCCCCGGGCGTATCGCCTCCACGCTCTGTCTGCGGCCTCGCAGCCGCAGCGACCGATCCGGCCAAAAGTCTTTTA
>Ga0326513_10001469_pt1 | contig 18511 bp, 19 predicted proteins | sample 2_2465_0518_D_FD_203654 | JGI IMG/M metagenome (GOLD analysis project Ga0326513, IMG submission 203654) | Bovine rumen microbial communities from UC Davis, California, United States - 2_2465_0518 | ecosystem: Host-associated > Mammals > Digestive system > Stomach > Rumen | place: USA... | reverse complement strand
GCAGCCGGCCTTCCAGGTTTTCGCGCGAAAAAGGCAGCCGGCCTTCCAGGTTTTTACACAGTTTCCCGCGCGAAAAACTAGGCAGCCGTCGTGGATTTCCGCCCCTGCTGTCATTGATACAAATACGAGATTATCTGCAAATATCAGATCACGTAGAACCAGGCCTCGTCCTGCTTGATCTCTTCTTTGACGTGCTTCTTGCCGGCAGAATAATATTCCATCTCAGGATTCTTGATGCTGACTCTCGTGTCTGCAGGAACGGAACTCGTGATGAACGTGTTACCGCCGATGACGGAATTCCTGCCGATCGTGGTCTCGCCTCCGAGGATGGAAGCTCCGGCATAGATGACTACGTTGTCTTCGATGGTCGGGTGACGCTTCTTGCCTGCAAGCTTCTGGCCACCTCTTGTTGAGAGAGCGCCGATAGTAACACCCTGATAGATCTTGACGTTCTCGCCGATGATGGATGTCTCACCAACTACGATGCCCGTGCCGTGATCGATGAAGAAATGCTTTCCGATCGTAGCGCCCGGATGGATGTCGATACCCGTTCTTGAATGCGCAAACTCAGTCATGAGTCTGGGAATAACGGGAACGTTCAAAAGATAAAGCTCGTGCGCGAGTCTGTAGGTCGTGATCGCGATGATGCCCGGATATGCGAGTATGATCTCTTCAAAGCTGCTTGCGGCAGGGTCGCCGTCGTATGTGGCAAGAAGGTCGGACTCAACATATTCCCTGATCTGAGGGATCTTTTCGATGAATGTGCTGCAGATGCGGTAGCTCTCTTCTTTTCGCGCGTCCTCAGTCATGGAACCTCTGAGCTTGCAGAAATCGAGCGCAACAAAGACCTGCTTGTTCAGGCGGTAGAAGATGTCTTCGATCATTACCGCGAGCTCATTTCTGAGGTTGTAGGTCTTATAAGTACGGTCCTTGAAATAACCGGGATACATTACAAAAAACAGATTGTTTACGATGTCGATGATCTCGTTCCTGTCAGGCTTGTTGAAGATATCCGTGGCATCGATATTCTTGCCGCCGTCATAATCTCCGATGACCTTGCTGACGAGATTTGCTATCTCTTTTTCTCTCGAATTCTGTTCCATTTCTTTGCTCGCTTTCTAAGTAGCTCGATTACAGACTTATTATAATCTCTTATTTGGAAGGTAGAGTAACATCTATATCCTACCTAGTCAATGTGTTTAGGACCTCGCGGCCGTTCCAAGCCTTCTTTTAAAGCGTATTCTACCACATAAGCCTATATGTTCTCGAAAACGGCGACATCGCAGCTCATCCTGCCCTCACAGACTTTGTACCGCACATTCCCGACTCCGAGCTCTCTGAAAAACTCTTTGTAAGTATCCTCATCGAAATGCCTTTTGAAGCCTGCACCGGCCTTGTCGAAAACATTTGCGGCAACGCTCCTTTGGAAGTGTATGTATGTGGGGATTACGATCGTTCCGCCGGGCTTTACGACTCTTTTTAATTCATCGATTGCTTTCTTAGGATCGTCCAGCAGATGGATCACATTAGCTGCGACGGCTTTATCGAAGCTGTTGTCTTCATACTTGAGAGCAGTTATGTCGCCGCTCTCGATCAGGACATTAGAGAACTTGCTGCACTTCTTCTTTGCCCGCTTGAGCATTCCGTCAGAAAAGTCAGTTGCGGTCAGGCTCTTTACGCAGGGCGCGATCTTCACGCTGAACATTCCTGTGCCGCACGCGCACTCCAGGACCTTATCGTCTTTGTCCATCAGCGATGCAACGTAATCGGTCGTCCTCGCATTAGCCTTGCCGTTATAGATATTTTCGACCAGATCGTAAACTCCGGAAATCTTACTCCAAAACATAAGTGCCTCCTCTGACATATGAGCAACTATTCATATGAATAACTGCTCATATGTTATCACGGACTTATGATTTGTCAACCTGCGTGACAGCCGGTGCTGTCAAATCAAGGCTGTCTTCTCACCTTTTACGGGATAAATGCTTGTGGCTCATGTCATGCATGAGGCCTTGACTTTGCGCCGTTCAGACTTATAGGAAAAGGACCAGTACTACTATGCATGTCTCATCAAGGACGCTATGGCTTGCTGCGCACAGGATCGTTATCTTCAACTTTACGATTTATCCAACACCAGATAATCGCCCGTTGAACCGGAATAAATATTGTAGTAGATCGTGTCTTCTTCACCTGGCTTGGAATATACGAAGCTGACGCTTCCAGGCTCGCCGTCAATGGTAATGGAAGCATCTTTATCACGTACATCAACAGGTTCAAGATCAGCTGATCGGTAATATGCTTCACCTGTCCAGACATATCTGTCTTCTCCGATGGTAATCTCAATCGCTTTCCCTTCGTAATATCCCAGTCTCCACATCCGTGCAGCATTCTGAACGCACACGATATAACCAAATCCCGCAACATACAGATAAACGATGATAAAACCAATTCCAAGCAGGAATATAAGTTTCTTTTTGCGAAGTAAAATCAGAATAACAATAAATACAATGCCAAGTGCAGCAAGCAAGAAATAAGGAATATATGAATCTGAGTATCCGACAGCTTTGGCTGTTCCCTGGATACTTAACAGTACACCGATACCCAATATAATGCTTTCAATTATCGCTGCTTTTGTTCTCATAGACTTTAACTATAGTCTTACCTCGCGAAAACTTCCAGTCTCAAATATTGCTGACACAAACAACATGCAGGAACAAAATTAAATTCATCACACATAAAGAAAGCCCTGCATTTCGCAAGGCTTTCTTGTTATAAGCATGTCGCGTTAGTTCTTCAGGCTGACTTATTGCCTGCAAGCTCCCTGACTTTTTCAAGTGAGAGACCAGAATAATCAGCTATCTTCTCAAGCGATAATAAGCCATCAGCAATCATCTTTTTGGCAGTCGCAATTCTTGTGTCTATAGCTGCTTTATCAGCAACTTCTTTTCTCATTTCATCTAATACGCTTCCCATTTTATCAACTCCTTCCTCAGTTTCCTTATAATGTCTAACCCTCTCCGCCAACTCTTTGTAATGCATATCTTTTGCTTCTGTGCAATAAAAATCACGCATTAATCTGCCAAGAGCCGTATCATTACTCTTTATTGATCCATTCACGTATATTATATGCTCACCATCATTAAATTGCATATAACCCTCTCTTATGAAGCGATCTATGTGATAGATAGGTTTATTCAAACCAAGCACATCGTTTTCCGTAATAAATATCACATAGTTCTCACAAAGATCAGTAAAATCATCACCCGGGTTCAGCATATCTGAATCAACCATGCTTGAGTGATATCTTGCTCGTTTTTCGTGGGCACCTTTGTCTGCTCTCTGAATCTCGATGTTGTATTTCTTTCCGTCTTTGCCGGTCGCATAAATGTCCAGCCGGAGATCGCGTCCATGGAGATTCTTAATAACTTTCTGCGCCTTTACTTCTGAGACTTTCAGATCGTCTCTGTCCAGGATTACCTTCAACAGAAGCTCCACGCCTTCAATATAACCATCAAAACAGATGGTCATGAAGTCATCGTCGATGAGGCGAAGTGCGTGCAATCTTTGAAGATCTTCCGGATTATGTTGTTTCTTACAACACATCACATTCACGTCCTTTCTTGTGTATTTGTACCTTCATCAACCATGTGATCAGAATAACAATACCAAAAAGGCAAAACAGTATCTTTTATGATGGTTGTCCTCATATCGGGAAATTAAAATCTTGACTTGTCCTCAAAAGTGAATTGAATGAAGCCATCAACTGTTTATAGACTATTTAAGTTAAAAAGGCCCCGCGGAAAGCAGGGCCCAAGATATATTTTTAACCTCTCGAAAACAAGCACTCTTACTTCTTCACCACATACACCACATATGTGTCATCGCTTACGTACAGTGTGAGGGAGTTGCCGGCGATTGTGGCCGGTAAAGCCTTGTCATGTGAGCCGTCTTTATAAAGAACGTAGTTGCTGTCGTCGATCTTTTCGATCGTGCCGGAATAGTTTTTGCCAGGGACAATATTGAAAGTAAAGTTCGTGCCGTCGGATGTGAACTGAGGGAGATTTTTGTCGCTGTCAAAGATAAATCTCGGAACATTTTCTCCCTGCTTCAGCGCGTGATCAAAAGTCCAATTATCAGTGATCGAAGCCTGAGGCGCATTCACATTCACTTTGCTTTTGGCCTTGCACGCAGTAAAGCCCATCAGGACTGTGAGAGTTAAAACAACTGCGATGATTTTCTTGAAAATTCCAGACATAAAAAACTCCTGTAAAAAACTTACAGGAGCAATTATATCATTTTTTATGTTCAAGCTTCTACGTTTACCCCGTCTGACTGATCTTGCGCAAGACCGATCTCCTCACCGGGTTGGATTACGGGAGGGTTCGTGTAATCCGCATCTGTCTGCCCGGTGTAGGGATCGTCTGTCGCTACAGGATCGTAAGAGGGTTCCGAAGTCTCTGTAGGCTCTGTTGTTTCCGACGGCTCTTCAGTGGGAGTCGGCGTGGGCGTATCCGTGGGTGCCGGAGTTTCCGTCGGTTCGGGTGTTGGCGTAGGTTCAGGTGTAGGCGCTGCCTGATATTCAGATGAGCCGCCTGCACGCTCAGGATAGAGTGCGCCGTTAAACGAGTGATGGCTGTCATCGATCTCGTCATCCGTGCACATGAAATACATCGCGGGATGATCTCTGAACACGGTCGCGTCGCAGTGGTACCACTCGCCGTCCAGCTGGACGAGATTCCAGTAGTGACCGTTGCTGTAAACCGGGAATCTTTCGACCATCATGTTGGGGATGCCGGCGCAGTCAAGAAGCATCTTGGCGCACGCGAAATACACATAGCAGTCGCCGCTCCTTCTTGTAAAGCCTCTGTACGCAGCTTCCTCATAACTTAAGTAATCGCTTACCGTCTGATAGGAGATGTTCGAGTGGACCCACTTGAAGATGGCTCTTGCGGTCTCAACATCGCTGTCGCGCCACAAGGAATTCATCACATTTTCGGCCGCTTCGTAAGCTGAATCAGACGAACCACTTGAAGATGAACCGGAATATCCCGATGAACCTGAAGAATCAGAATCAGAAGAGGCATCCTTATCAGCGTCTTTGTTCTTATCTTTCTCGCTCTCAGGAAGCACTATCTTGAGCGTCGCACTCACGTTGCTCACATTGCCTGCTTCATCGAAAGCAGAATAAGTCAGTTCGTATTCGCCGGACTTTTTGTAATTGACGGAAAAATCATTGACCTTTACCGTCGGCTCGGGGTCGTAATCGTCATACGCGAAAATCCCTTCCAGCAGATCGATCTCCGACGCATCACCTTCGATCTCAATATCGTGAACGCCTTCGATCACAGGTGCTTCACGGTCATCGATAACAGTAAAAGGGACCTTGATGACTGTATCGTTTCCATACATGTCAGTAACGATTACCGGCACCGAAAACTCGCCGCTCTTCTCAAACTTCGGAGTGTCTTCCTCGTACTTAACGATCGCTATTCCGGACAGGTCATAAAGACCATCGACGCACTCTTCGGCTTCAGGCATTTTCCATGTCGTGTATACGCGCTGTGAGACCGCCTTTCCGTCGGGACCTGTGTGGTCTTCGATCTTGAGCGTCACGTCTTCCGTGAACGCCTTCTCATAAGAAATGGTCAGCTGATAAACGGCAGGGACATCTGTATCGATATCGGACACGTCGGTTACGAATTTCGCATCGACAGGGCAATTCGAAAAGAAGTCTTCGATCTTAATGCTCGAACCGGCTTCAATGACAACTTCTTTTTTGAGATTGTCTTTGCCCTGCTTATCGGCAAGGTAATACCAGCCGCCTGCTGCAGCTGCCGCAACAACGATGAGCACTCCCATAGTACCGATAACGGCACCTGCGGCACTCTTCTTTTTCTTCTTTGCAATCTGTTTCGTGGGTGCTTTTGCAGCCTTTTCAGCCTTTGCTGCCTCTACTTTCCGTGAAGGCCTCTCCGCCTTGATAATCTCAGCATCATGTGCAGCGAGATCTCTGACCGTAACCCTGTTGCCGGGCCTCATACCGGCATTAATACTGTTATCGACAGCATTAAATTCGGTGTAACTGCTTGTAGGCTTTGCAGACGCTCTGCGTCTTGCGGCCACTTCCCTGCAATTCTTTTCGACGGTCATGCTCCTGATAGCAGAGTCATCCTCTGCCATATACCAGCCTTTGATTCCCATTCCTATTTCCCCTTTGATCTCTCGGGCGGCCACATGGTCACCCTTTGATTTCGGGTATAGGTTATTCCCCCGGGTTTTCAAATTATCTTCCAGACGGCATCAAAACGACAACAATATTGAGTGAATAAAATGGCACGAATAATACAAACAGGTTACGTAGTGCAATGGTTTATATTTAAAAATTTTAATGACAATAATCTGCTACATGTTTTGAAACAATAACTCTATATTTTTCCATCAACCAGCCACCTTGCTACTCGAGTCACTCTCTTTAGCTTCGGCGTCCGATACGATCTTCTTCATTTGTTCCAAAAGTGTTCTGGCATCTATTCCTTCAATGCCGTTTTCTCTTTCCTGTTTTGAGATATATATGTCAGGAAGAACTTCTTTGTCATTGTTAAGAGAAAGATTTAATGGAACTCTTTTCTCGCGAACGATCTGAGTCAAAAACATATTGATCGTTCCATTCATATTCATACCGAGCTGTTCCAATATTATTTCAGCCTGAGCTTTTAACTCCGGATCTACACGAACGCACATATTTACTGTCTTAGCCATAACAATTACCTCGCATATTCATATTATATGCAATGTATATGCTTTTGCAAGCTATCAACACTATGATTGATAAGTATGTTTCAGGACGGGAATATAATGTTTCGTTTATGGTAAACTGAATTATCACTTTATGGAAAAAGGGGAAAGAATAATGGCAAGAATCAATAGCCACATCAACTACGGAGCCGAGTATAAAAACGCATCTGCGGAAGCTCGTAATTCCGAAAGAGTTGCCGAAGTAAACAGAAACCTTACCGATCTTAAAAGCGACATTTTAAGATTGAAGATAATGGTTCAGGCAATGATGGAGATCATGGCCGAACAGGGCATCGATCCTGAACGCATCAATGCCAAGATCGATGAAATCGTTTCGAGACCTGAGACATTCGATCCCACAATGAGAGCATCCATGCCCTGCCCCAGATGCGGCAAAACCATCATCGATAACGGCAACACGCCTCTTACGGGAACATGCCTTTACTGTGGTACGGTAGTAAGATTCCCTCCGCACTTCGATCTCGGAAATAAGAACGGGCAGCCTCAGGACCCTACTCTGGAACCGGCTCTTGATCCCACTCAGGAACCTACTCTGTAATCAGCTCTTGATCCCACTCAAGAACCAACCCTGGAACCGGTTCTGGACCCCAATCAGGACCCTACTCAGTATCTGATGATCTGACAGCGAAAACCTTCCCGCCGTCAGACGCTTTCGGCCTTGTTGTTTTCCTTTATCTCCTGGATCAGCTTATCCTGCTTTTTGGTCTCGGAGAAAACTCTCCAATAATAAAATGCTGCAAGTATCACATAGGGTATCGTAAACGAACGCCAGAGTTCGAACCAGCCGCGGGGTGTCACGGGACCGGCGAAAAAGCTCACTATCCATATAAACAGAGCACTGATGCCACAGGCGGCAAGATACTGAACGACGATCATAAAGAGCGGGCTGAAATTATCGAACAGTTTATGAAGATACAGTACAAATGTACCGATCACACATAAACCGAACATGACCATGACATTGATGTTGTTTGTCTCGAAACCTGCTATCTGATCTATGACCGCTCCTGCGACCGAGACCAGCGCGTAAACGCAGCAGACTTCAACTAAATACTGTTTTAATCTGGCTAACATCAGCTCATCCTCCTCATTCTCTGGAGATAATCATTGAAGCTCTTTTTGTAACTTCTGTTAATGCAGATCCTCTCGCCGTTATCGAAAGACGCGTAGACCTTCATGTTAAGGTCAGGCTTTAACTGCTTTATCTTGTAGATGTTGATGAGATTTGATTTCGAGACGCGTACAAAGCCGTAATTCCAAAGCATTTCTTCGCATGCTGCAAGTGTGTTCATCAGACGGAAAACGCCGTTTTTCGTATATGCGAAAAGCTTACGGTCGATGTGATCCAGATAGTAGATCTCTCTGGGATCTAACAGGATCTCTTCGCCGTCATCCAGGTCTTCATCAGCAGGGCGTCCCTGCAGTGAGGGACGCTCTGAGTTGACCGTGTCGATTATCTGTCTTATGACCGGACGCATATTCGCGTAATACACGTCAACATGTTCATTGGAAGTGTTCTTGTCTTCGTAAAGGTTGAGTTTCATTTATCAGATTCCGGCTCCGTTAAGAAAGCTCTCCACGCTGTTCATGTATGCATCAGGATCGTCGATAACACCTTCGATGTGTGCGCTGTCTGCGTGGTAGATGGCCTTATTTTCGCAAGCTATATTATCATAAATCTCTTCAACCTGGTCAGGCAGGCATACCTCGTCCCTGTCGGATACGATGATCATCGTAGGAATGTTGTCATTTCTTACCACATTGATCGTGTCGCCGTCATCATAATCAATGCCGTTTGCAACCTTCATGAACGCCTTGCTCGTGCCTGTAAGATATTTAGCCATGAACGAATCCGTATCGCCGTCACCGAACATTTCCTTGAGAACGAGCTCCATTCCGGGAACGGGTGAATCGCAGATCACCGCGTCTGCTGCCTCGGCTGTGCCCGGTGTTACGTTTGATGCGTAGATCGCAACTGTCTGGCCGCCCATGGACTGGCCGTGAACGATGACCTTGCCGGCCCTGATCTCTTCTCTTGCAAACTTGACCATCGCCTTAACGTCGAGTGATTCATTGATTCCGAAAGTAACCCTGTCATCAGCATTTTCGCCGCATCCTCTCTGATCGATCGAGATAACGTCAAATCCGTCTTCCAGATACAGCTCAGCGAGAGGATACATGCACACCCTGTCTCCGCCTGCGCCGTGCACCAGAATCACGCACTTGTCACTGCCGTTTCCATAATAAGTGCCGGGTACTGTGTTGCCGTCTTCAGCTGTTGCGCTTACTTCGATCCCCTTATATGTGTTCTCAAACTTTTCCGTATCGTATCCCCAGACTTCGAGCTGCTTAATGCTGTTGTCATGTGTGTCATTATCCTTGTTCTGGTGAAGTATCCTGTCTGAAACATAACCGCCCATAGCGATGGAACCTGCTATTCCAATGAATGCGATAACGCCCAATGTAATTCCTAATCCCTTGATGATTTTGTTCTTTTTCATTTCCCGAAAACTCCTTGTCTTGCTTGAATGACCCGACTATAGCAAACCCCGATCTGCCGCGTGGGCAAATCTGTCCAAGTTGCATTCCGGGAGGGACAAGTTGCAATTTAAGTGGATAATTTGAATTTACTTACTAAAAATGAGTTTTTTGATTTCAGTAAGTAAATAATGGACTTAGCATGATTTTTCCTCCAAGAATTTACTTACTGGATTAGCATTTCCCATTTTCAGTAAGTAAAGTGATCATGAGCGCAGTGCAATTACGTACCTAAATGCGATTTTATTCAACCAGGTACGTAAAAATACTCTCTTCAGCGGCTGTATTTGCAAGATTTTACGTACCTAAAACCAGTTTTTCCTTTTCAGGTACGTAAAAGGGAGCCTTGTCAGGCATAAAACCCGAAAAAATTACGTACCTAAAAACACTTTTTCGCTTTTAGGTACGTAAATCAGCCCGCACCCCAAAAACCTTACGTCACGCTCCAGACTACATCAAAGTCCTTCTTGTATTTTGACCCCTTCAGGAGATATGAATCCTCATCAAATTTCTTATTCCTTCTGAACTTTCTGGCAGCGAGCTGCTTGAAATACTGCTTTCCGCTTATAGAGTAATGCCTGACCATAAAGATCTCACCGCCAACGCGTTTGATGAGAGGAATATAAATGGTTCTTCCGCCGGCATCTTTTACGGGGATATGTACAATGCGTTCTCTTTGGCGTTCAACATAATAGCCGCACTGACCATAGAAGCGGCTGTACTCTCCCCTGTCATACTTACGTGCTCTCGAAAACTTCTTCTGCGCAGTCTCATAACGCCTCAGCCTGTGACGGGCCTTCTGCTTTGAATCAGAATCAAGATAAAAACCAACTTTGGACATGTTACTCACCACTCGCCTACTCACTTGCCTTAAAGTTGTATACCGGCTTGATCACTTCGACCACATCGACAGACTCTGCGATGACATCGATGATGTCTTCCAAAGACTTGTAAGCCATTGGTGCTTCATCCAATGTGGACTCGTTTACGGATGTCGTGAAGATGCCCTTCATTGCTTCCTTGTACTCATCCATGGAGAGAGTCTCTTTTGCCTTTGTTCTGGACATGAGTCTTCCGGCGCCGTGAGGTGCGGAGAAGTTCCAGTCGGGGTTGCCCTTGCCGATGGCGATGACGGAACCGTCCCTCATGTTGATGGGGATCAATACTTTCTCGCCTTTGTGAGCGGCGATGGAGCCTTTTCTTAAGATCATCTCTTCAGTATCGATATAGTTGTGTATCGTGTGGAAGGATTCGCCCGCTACAAGACCTGCGCGTTCGCAGAGGATCTCTGACATTAATTCCCTGCTTCTTTTCGCGAAGGCCTGGCAGATCTCAACATCGTGGAGATAATCTTCAAGGTATGTTCCGTAGAGGTAGCAGAGGTCTTCTGGCATCTTTGTCTCGCCTCCGTAAACTTCGAAGTGGAGTTCCTTTAATGCGGCCTGGATCTCAGACTTGCGGCCCTGCTCTTTGTATGTGCGGATTATCTCGTCACGCTTTTCGTAGTATTCGCCATAACCTCTCTGTAAGTTGATGGCGAGTTTCTGGTAGTACTCTGCGACCTGTTTGCCCAAGTTTCTGGAACCGGAATGGATGACAAGATATTTAGTGCCGTCAGATGCTTCATCGATCTCGATGAAGTGGTTGCCGCCGCCCAATGTGCCGAGAGATCTGACTAATCTCTTTGTGTCCTTAAGAGATCTGTAGCACTTAAGATCTGTGAGGTCAAACTGTTCCTTTCTGCCTTCCCAAACAGATCTGCCGGAAGGGATGTAGTGCGCTGCAGCATCTACCAACATATAGTCGATCTCACCCTTGCCGAGCGATACAGTGTACATTCCGCATCCGATATCTACGCCTACGACGTTCGGAACGGCTTTATCGACCACAGTCATTGTCGTGCCTATAGTGCAGCCTTTTCCGGAGTGGACGTCGGGCATGATCCTTATCTTGGAGCCTTCAGTCATCTCGTAATCGCACATTCGTCTGATCTGTTCGATCGCTTCATCTTCCACGACTTTTGCGTAGCAGATCGCTGTATTCACCTTTCCTTTTATTTCTATGTATTCCATAAGTTTTTCCTTTCTTAGAAAAGCCCCCGCCAGGTTTTATAAATTGACGGGGGCGCTGTTCACTATGCTGTTCACTAAGCTATTCAATATGCTGTTCATTAAGCTGTTTATTAAGCTATTCACTAAGCAGTTTCTTTATGCTGCTACCTGCTTATATCTTTCAGATGAGATCACGCTCATCATGAAGGAATAAGGGTCCATGTTGTCAGTCTTCAGCATCGCGAAGATCTGAGGTGACATGCCTGAGACCAGGGTAACACCTTTTTCATTCATTGTGACAGGCTGCTGCCTGTTGAAGCTGTTGACATTCCAGAAGACCAGAGAAGGCAGCTTGTAGCCGGCTCTCTCGAACTTTGCCTTGGCATTATCGAAGTTTGTCATGTCTGCATCATTGGTGCAGGAGTCAAACTCCATGTCCGAGATTATGATCAGTCTAGAAGGCATATCCTTCTGCTTCAGTCTGTTCTTGACCGCTGTGTTCAGGATCAGGTCGAATGTCTTGCCGATATTCGTGTTGCTGCATTCATTGAAGCTCATGCAGTACTGGACCTTCTCGAAAATATCCTCGCCCTTGATCTCAACCAGCTGAGGGTTAGCTGAGAAAGTGATGAAGTGATTTCTGAAAGCACCCTTGTTGCGCTCTGCAAAGTAGATGCCCAGAGATTCAGCAACTGCAGCAGGCATAACGCTTGCGCCGCCCCAGTACATTGAGCCGGAGCCGTCAACCACGACCAGAGTGTTATCGGAGTTTACATAGTTCTCCAATGCATTCCATGTAGTATCAAGAACTACTCTTTCCTCAGAAGACATGCCCTTTCTGTTTTTGATAACAGTACCTACAATGTCATAAGGAGTCAGAGTGCTCGTGTTCAGCTCATAAGGATTCTCCTTAGCATCCGTGATGAACTTCTGGTATCTTTCACCATCGTTTCTGATGAATGCTTTTCTGTACTTGAACAGAGCCTTTGAAGGCTGCATGTTGTACTCAAAAGAGTAGTCCTTTTCTCTTAAGTTATTCTCAATGATCCTGATATAAGCTCTCAAGGAAGACAGCATCTTTCTATAAGATTCACAAGACATGTCCATGCCCTTTGCGATCTTCTTTGCAAGCCTTACGGCTTCCTTGTTGCTTGTGTTTACAGAAGGCAACCACTTGGCCATCAAAGAGACTAAGCCCTGTGCCTGCATGGACTTCATGTCGTCATTCAAGACCGCCTTTATATAAGCGATCGCCTCCTGCTCACAAGCTGTATCCATCAATGAGAGGATATCATCATATCTGCCGTACTCGGCGATGTTGTCGATATTCTTAACGGCAACATCAGGATAGTTAACAGCCAGGTATCTGAAGATTACTCTGAAGAATCTTCTCTCACCCAAACCGCCTCTGACATCTCTTGCAAAGAAGAGTGTCTTCATGGCGATCTCCCTGTCTTCTGCAAAGGCTCTGATGAACCTCTCGATGATCTCTTCATCACCTGCATTTCTCAATGCGCCTGCTGTAGCGAAAAGATCTAAGCAGTCAGACATTGTAGATGCATTGGATAATGCACCGTTTGCTGTGTAAGCAACATTTGCTTCTTTCTTTAAAAATTTCAACATTTCCTTTTTCTCCTTTACAAGGTGCCGGGGGATCTCCCCCAGATCGATTGACAGTCGCGCATGCAATTGCTGTATGCACCTTTAGTCAACGTTTTTTGCAAGACACTTAGTCTTCGCCTCGACTACTAAGGCAGGATTCGAACCTGCAAACCAACCTCTGCTGATTGCTGAGCGTGTCTTTCACGTTGCAGCCTTATGTTAACCCCGGCAAGTGGGGTTTAAAAGATGCAGATTGACTTGTGATTACAACCCCAATATAATCAGTATATTAGAGCGTTTTTGAGGTTTTTTAAGATTTTCACAACCCCAAACAGGAGTTATACATGACCGAGAAATACAAGATATATCTTTCCGAAGACACGAAAATGAGGCTTATCAACGATGCCGAACTCTTCGAATTCTACAGAAACGACGGCAGCGTCAACCTCAATGGTTTTCTGAAAGAGCTGATCGTTAATTATTTCGAGCAATACAGAAAAGACAATGACGAGCTCTTAAATAACATGCTCGAAGAATTAACATCGGTAAAATCACTCAAGTCCAAAGAGGCTTCAGTTCTGGCGGAGAAGATAATAACAACGTACATCAATAACAGGGAAAACGCTTCTGGCAAGAGCTCTGTGATCACGCTCACCGTGAGCGGGGAATCTTACAACATAGTACAGATAATCGAGAACAATCTCCTTAAAGATAATTCACTTTCAGGATACATCAAGGACATGTTCCTGTCTTACCTCTCGATCCCGAGAAACAAGCGCGAAGAGATAATCTTCAGGCAGACTTACGAAGCGATCAACAAAGCGATTGCTGAAAACAAAGTGCTGTCATTTACTTCGACCAATTCTTCAAAGCAGGGCACCATCTATGCCGAACCGTACCTGATAGCGACATCCAAAGAAGAGCAGTTCAGCTACCTTCTCTGCCACGGCCACAAATACGATCTTGATCACACATTCAGGATCTCAAGACTTCGAAATGTATTCATAACATCAGACGTATTCGTAAGGAGCAAAAAGACGGAAGAGCGGCTCACACAGGTCGGGATACGTCATCCCCATTCTGCTTCTTCCGACATTCACGCAGTCATACAGATGACCGAACGCGGCAAGCAGATGTATAAGATGATCGTCAAGAACAGGCCTGCCGTAACTGAGATCAAAGGCGACAGATACCATTTCGACTGGCCTCAGCAGCAGCTTGAAGATTACTTCAGAAGATTCGGCAAAGAAGCGATCGCGCTCCGTCCGAAGTCACTCAGGACCAAGCTTCAGAAATACTTTTCCGATGCAGCTGAAGCATATTCGGACAAGACCTCACACTAAGCTCTGTTTTTTCTCGTGATTAATTCGCTTTTGCGGCCAGCTTTCTTCTGTCAATATCCGTTATTGGGACAACCGTTCTTTTTTATAAAGCATTTCTCCTCCTTACCTGATACATTATCAGCACTATTTCGAAAAGGAGGATTCAAGCGTATGTACCGCAAAAAGATTAGCAAAATAGATCTTGAGAGATTGCAACGCCTTCGTCTTATGGATGATGATTTTATGACGATTTGCTTTGATAACTACATTGAAGGCGCTGAACTTCTCCTTAAGATCATTCTGGACAGAGACGATCTCAAAGTATCAGAAGTCAAAACGCAAAAAGAACTTAAGAACATTCAGGGAAGGTCAGTCCGGCTTGACATTCACGCAACTGACAAACAGGGAAACAAGTACGACATCGAGATCCAGAGAGCCGACAAAGGCGCCAATAAGGAAAGAGCAAGATACCATTCGGCCTTGCTGGATTCCAGCATGCTAAACCCGAATGACGAATTTTCCGGTCTTCGCGAAAATTATGTGATCTTCATCACAGAAAACGATGTACTCGGCATGAATGAACCCATTTACCATATCGAACGTACCGTGTTGGAACACAATGTGCAATTCAATGACGGAGAGCATATAATATACGTAAACGGATCGATACGAACAGACGATTCTGCTTTGGGCAAACTGATGAGCGATTTCTACTGCACCAAAGCAGACAACATGTACTACAAAGAATTGTCTGACAAAGTCAGGCACTACAAGGAATCTGAAGAAGGAGTTAAGGCTATGTGTGATATATGGGAAGAAGTAAAAAACGAAGGCAAAATTGAAGCCAGCATTGAGAATGCTAAAACGATGTTAAAAGACGGCTCTTTGCCTTACGAGAAAATCGCTGAATTCTCCGGTCTTTCAATAGAAAAGGTCAGAGAACTTGCAGGCAACAAGTCAGCTTAACATCTGATCTTTTGATGCGTAACAAACCAGAGCGGCTCTTCGATCAGAAGTGCCGCTTTTTAAATAACTCTAAATGAAAAAGAAATAGAAGATTCATCGTATTTTAAATGGAATTGAACCATCGCAACCTGCCAGAGTCTTTTTACAGATCAGCCTTTAAGCCGTCAAGGCTGCCTTAAGGCACATTCTGACGAATGCTAAAGGCCTTGACTGCACCCGGCTGATCTGTTTTGGGTGTTCAGGCAGGTTGCGATCAGTGTCGATAGTTGTAAAGACCGGCACCGACAACAGCTGACAAAAATACCCCCGGATTTGTATCAACGTTTCAGGCAAGCACCCGCAAAGTTTGTATGAGAATGTCTAAACCTTGCCGGATTTAGGAGAAATACCTCTGAAAAACCGACAAAAAACCTGCAAGAAATTAGACGTCCGGGATAACAGTTTTTAAGGCAATTGTTTTTATTGAATTCCCACATATTGTTTTGCGCAAAAGTATTGCTGGCCTTTACTGATATATTCATAATATGTATGGGTTTTTGTATTAGGGATATAATATACGTAAACGGATCGATACGAACAGACGATTCTGCTTTGGGCAAACTGATGAGCGATTTTTACTGCACCAAAGCAGACAACATGTACTACAAAGAATTGTCTGACAAAGTCAGACACTACAAGGAATCTGAGGAAGGAGTTAAGGCTATGTGTGATATATGGGAAGAAGTAAAAAACGAAGGCAAAATTGAAGCCAGCATTGAGAATGCTAAAACGATGTTAAGACTTGGGAAGCTATCTTTAGAAGAGATTGCTGTATGTTCAGGTCTCTCAATAGAAAAGGTCAGAGAACTCGCAGGCAACAAGTCAGCTTAATTACAATAACAACCTCAACATTTGAACGGCTCTCGCAAGAGAGCCGTTTTGTTTTGTTATTGCGCCGTGCATATTCTGCAAATGATGTAGATAGCAAAGTGGTATTTTTCATATGTGCAACAAACGTCCCGGAATCTGTTGCTTAAGCCACATTTACGCTGGGAATTACTGATTGTTTATGCCTCTCACGGCGGTGATAATGAAGCCACAAATCAAAAACACAATCTCATCAAAGGAGAACACGACAATGACAACTATGACTAACTACAGAACACTGGAAATGGAAGAACTCGAGATCGTATCAGGTGGTACAGTTACAGAATTAGACGAGCTTATCTCAGTAATCGAAGGAAATGGCGTTTTCGGAGACATCTGCGGAAAGCTCGGCGGACACCTTCCCTGCGCGAACGATTTAGTAGCTGCACTGATCAAAGAAGTCCTCGAAGACAGCCTCGGAATCAGAGCAAATATCAGCCTCGGCTTCGGAGGAACAGGTCTTGGTTCAGACCCCAACACTTACGTTGATCTGAGAACAGGCAAGAACCTTACACACGCTGAAGTTATCAACAGAATCCGTCGTTACGTAATCTAAACAGACATTTTTCTCATAATTATCCCCTCATATCCCGTAAAAAGGCGTCAGGAATTTTTCTTCCGGACGCCTTTTATCTGATCTTATTACTTTCTGATAAACTTTTTATCCGCTTCGTATTCATCACTGACAAAGCGTTCAACCGTCATGTGGAGATCGTATTTCTCGCGCAGTTCAGCAAGCTGCTTCATCATGGGAGAAGCATGATGCTCATCTATGGCAGCCTGATCAATCCATGAGTCGATCAGAAGCACTGTCTCCGGATCATCAAGCAGAACGAAATACTGATATCGAAGATTGCCCTTTTCATTGCGGATAGCATCAGCTATTCCAGACTGCTCCATTTCCTGAGCAAATGCTCTTGCGTTTCCATTCTGACCTTTGTAGTACAAGTTTACTGTTATCATGTGTCATTATTGTCCCTGATGTTTGAAATGAAAAACCACGTTTTTATTATAATACCAAACACGCAGGAGAAGCTTTTAAATGACATTGTGGAAATCATTGCTCAGCTGCAAGTTCCTTACGGTGCTCCGGCTTGTGTCAAAGTGAGCAAGTAACAAGATGAATAACATCAAGACCCGATGTAAGAATCTGCCCCAACCGGGGGGCTTTTCATTTCATCTATTAATGAAACTGACAGCCGCGCATAATTCGGTTTTAATTCTTAAGAAATCTTGTAAATCCTAGGGATAGTTTTTCAATGGGATCAGATGTATTAATATTACCCTTGCCACATAACTTTGCAAATATATTTATATCTGCATATGGTAAAATGTAACCGATAGTTCGAATGTTATCCTTTTCAAATTCATTGGCGATAGCCATCAATTTCTTCCAGTATGCAACGCTCACACTGTTTTGAGAATAATCTGTATTAGATTTAAAACATCTTGCAACAAACCCGCATAACAGATCAGATGCTTGTATTAATTTATTGTTTTTTGAATCTTCAGAATGTATTTCCGAGTAGTTTAGCAATACACCATTACCAAATGCCTCAGACATTTTAAAAACTTCATCATAACCTCTTATCTTATCGGGGACTACAATTAGTTTTTCATTCTTATATTTTTGAAATGCATCTATATTACTCAAAAGGAGATTCATTAATGGTTCTGTTAAAGAAAGCCACTTCTTCTGATCTCCATTTTGAGATAAGTATTCATATTCATCAATCATATCAAGCAAACTAGCATCGTTAATAGTTCTGACGCATTCTGAGATGCTACTTAGCTTTAAATTGTGAAAATCTGAAGCAATCCTATCTCTAATAATTCTCATATTTGATAATTCAATAGTCCCGTTTCTTATCAGAGGTGAAAACTTTTCAATTAGCGTAGTATCTACATATAGTAAATTAGCTAAGGCTGTTTTATATTCGAAATCACATATAATAGAATCATTAAGTTGACGATTATAGCTTGGGTCAAAAAAAGTTTCGACTATCTTTACCGAAATCATAAATCTCTTATCCGCGATGGATACAATGGGTAAAGCTCGAGCTTTAGAAGTTAGTTCATTGAATAGTGTTATAACAGTATCAAGTCTTTTTTCAATTAGATTAGAAGATTTTAATTCTTTTGCTTGGGTTATAGCGGAATAGTTTAATACGATACCTTCTGCGTTTGTTAATTCTTCATCAAGTACTAACCAGCCGCCATAGACAAAGTAAGGCTGATCGGTATCGAGCCAATTTGTTCCTGTGTTTCCACTCTCATCAAGAAAAAAATGCATATAAACCTCTCTGATAA
>Ga0326513_10001468_pt1 | contig 18518 bp, 24 predicted proteins | sample 2_2465_0518_D_FD_203654 | JGI IMG/M metagenome (GOLD analysis project Ga0326513, IMG submission 203654) | Bovine rumen microbial communities from UC Davis, California, United States - 2_2465_0518 | ecosystem: Host-associated > Mammals > Digestive system > Stomach > Rumen | place: USA... | reverse complement strand
AGAAATTGGAACCTGTGAACCTTCAGGTGATGACAAGTACATCAAAGTGTGGAACACACTTGGACACACCAAGTTTGCATTGAATGTGGCATGGTGTGCAATCTTTGTGACATGGTGCAAAATTCAAGCAGGTATCAGTGCAGATGTTGTTCCTGACTATGCATCATGTAATGCAGGAATGAAGTGGTTCAAGGACAAGGGAAAATTCCAGTATTCCAAGACCTATGGTGGGAACTATGTTCCACTTGTGGGTGATATTGTGTTTTTCACTGGTTCTTATTCCAAGACCAATTCCAGTCACACAGGAATAGTTGAAAAGGTGTCAGGAAACACCCTGTACACTATTGAAGGAAACACTTCTGATGCAGTCCATGAAAGAAAGTATGACCTTTCTTCCAAGTACATCCTTGGATTTGGAACACCTGCATACAATGACAGTGACACTGCACCTTCTGTTCCTGCACAGACCACTGGAAATGGTCAGTCTGCATCAGGAAACCTGTACACAGTGCAGAAGGGTGATTCCCTTTGGGGAATTGCACAGAAGACCCTTGGTGATGGAAACAGATACAGGGAAATCATGTCCCTGAACAGTCTGACTTCCACAACCATTCATACAGGTCTTGTTCTTCAGATTCCTTCAGGAACTGGACAGGTTGCATCCACAAAGACCTACACTGTGAAGAAGGGTGACAGTCTTTGGAAGATTGCACAGTCCCTTCTTGGAAATGGTGCAAGATACAATGAAATCATGCTTCTTTCAGGTCTGACATCCACAACTATTCATGTTGGTCAGACATTGACTGTTCCTGCAAGATAAAATCAAGGAAGGGTGTCCTTTGGATGCCCTTCTTTTTTTTGTGTCCTGTGTGTTGAATTTATTCAGCAAAAATTATTGACACTATGCAGAACAAATGATATTATCAGAATGAACAGTGCTGAAGAAGTTCAGCATATTAGAAAGGACAGGTGAACAGGATGATGGAAATGGAAAACACTTTTGCAGTATGGGAAGGACACATGGACACTTTAATGAAGAAGGTGACCAAGATTCAGAACAAGTGCAAGAAGTTTGGTTGTGACTTCCAGTTTGAACAGATGGGTGAAGAAATCAGGACTGTCAAGGATGCAGAAGGAAATGATGTTTCCTGCAAGTTCATCCTTGTACATGCAGAAGGAACTGCAAAGGTCAATGGTTGGGAATTTGTTGCAAGTGTTGAACATACTGAAAAGGGCAACATCTTTTCCAAGGCAATGTATAATGTGGAAATCCCTGAAAAATACAGATGTTCAGACCCTTATTGTGAACACTGTCATTCCAACAGAATGAGAAAGAACACCTGCATCATCAGGAATTCTGAATCAGGTGAATTCAAACAGGTTGGAAACACCTGCCTGAAGGACTACACACATGGAATGGATGCATCCTTTGTTGTTTGGTTGGCATCTGTAAAGGGAATCTTTGAAGAAGTGGAATCTTGGTCAGTTGGTTCTTGTGGATGGTCTGAAAGATATTATTCTACCAAGGAAATTCTTCAGTATTGTGCAGAAACCATCAGACACTTTGGTTATACCAAGACAGACTGCATTGGTGATAGTACAAAGGACAGAATGAAGGAATTCTTTGATGTGTCTACTGGAAACACAAGATGGTATCAACAGAAGGAAATTGATGCAATCAAGGAACAGATGGACAAGGTTGGTTTCAATCCTGAATCCAGTGAATCAAAGAAGATGGTGGAAGATGCCCTTGCATGGTTGGAAACACAACCTGCATCAAATGACTACATGCACAACCTGAAGGTTGCAACATCCCTTGAATGGACACAATATGGAAGATTTGGTCTTCTTGTTTCATTATTCCCTACATTCAACAGGGAACTTGAATATCAGGCAAGAAAGACACAGGAAAAGAATGCAGGTCTGATGTCCCACTTTGTTGGACAGATTGGTGACAGATTGACCATTCAGGTGGACAAGGTGAAATGTATCACTTCATGGGATTCTTGTTTCAATGGTTACACACCAACAACCACCTATGTTTGGAAGATTGTGGATGTTGAAGGAAATGTGTTCACTTGGAAGACTGCAACCTTCTTGGATGAAGAAAACCCACCTGCATCTATCAAAGGAACTGTCAAAGAACACAAGGTTTTCAGGGATGTTGAACAGACTGAACTGACAAGATGCAAGGTTGCATGAAGAAAGGGTGGTGACTATAATGAAGATTGATTTGACACAGAATCAGGTGGAACTTCTTCAAGAAGTCCTGAACATGCAACTGAATATTGAACAGGAACACTTGGAATTCAATTGTTCTGATTCCATAGACAGAAACAAGACAAAATCAATTATCAGAAGGATTCAGACCCTTCAGAAGAAGTTCAATCAGAAAGTCACAGGTTAGTGACAAACAGTCTGAAAAGCCTATAAAATCAAGGTTGGGATTTATCAAAGAGATAATTTTGGACATACTGAAAATCAAGAAGAACCTGCATTTTTGCAGGTTCTTTTCTTTTTGCGTTTGTGGGAATTCTTCTATGTTAGTGACAAAAAAGTGACAGGTTAGTGACAAACCATCAGACATCTTGTGCAAGACTTTTGGAATCTTGTGCAAGATATGAAATTATTGATGACCTGACATCCTTCTTGGTTCTGCAATGAATGATGTGACCATCTTTGAATATGACATCATAACCATCATGAAGGTTCCCTTGTATGCCTGACAACTGTTGTCTGTTCTTTTCTGCAATCTGCATGGTGTCAAACAGTCCTTCTTGGTCTTTCCTGACCAAATCCTGAAGATATGCATTCACAGACAGTCCTTTGTCCAAGGCAAGGTTCCTGATGATGTCTTTCATGCCTTTTGGAACTGACAGACTGATTCTTTCATAATGTTCTGCATTGAATCTGTTCTTGTATGTGGTGGAATTCATTTGACCACCTTCTTTCAGATTCTGTTGATTGCTTCCAGTTTGATTGGAAGTTCAATGTGGGTGTATACAGTTTCAGTAACACCTTGACCTTTGTGACCAACAATCTTCCTGATGATTCTTTCATCCACACCTTCCTGTGTCAGAAGACTGATGCAGGTGTGTCTTGTGTCATGGGGTCTGTGGGTCATTTTTAGGGCATCCACCAAAGGCATCCAGTATGAATCATAATAGTTTCTATATGTAAAGGATTGTTCTTCAGATGTACAAATCAGGGTGTCACAATCTTTTTGCATCCAGTATTCAAAGAATGGGACAACCTTGTCTGCAATTGGAACTTCCCTGATTCCTGCTTCTGTTTTCGATTCCCTGACATAGAACCATCTATCTTCAAGGTGAACATCTTCTTTCTTCAGGTCAAGGAATTCACCAATTCTGCATCCAGTATATATCAACATCAGAATCACTGAATAATAGACATTTGATTCCTGAACCTTCCACAACATATCAATTTCAGTGGTAGTGAAAGGTTGTCTGTTGTATGCATTTGGATTTCCTGCTTGGTCAATGTCCAAGAACTTCACCTTGTTCCTGTCAGGTGTAATGATGTCATGAAGTTCTGCATAGTTATACATCATGTGAAGGGTGGACTTCAGTTTCTTCAGGGTTGGTCTGTTCTTTCCTGATTCATCCACAACCTTCTGAAGATGGTCAAGTTTGATTTCAATGAATGGACAATCCCAAAGTGACTGAAGAAGTTTCCAAGATGCAGTTGTTGCCTTGATATTAGAATCAGAAATCTTCTGAAAGTGTTCTTCAGACCATCTGTCATAGACTTCTTCCAAGGTGATGGTCTTGATGTGCAAGTCATAGGGGTCATTGTTATAATCTGCAAGACCCTGAAGTGCATCCTGTTTGGTTGGATAATAACCAATGTATTTGTACACTGGAATTGCCTTTTGTGTGTCAGGATTGGTTTTCCATCCAACAGTTTTCCTTGCACACCAAGGATTTCTTCTTTTTCCTTTTAGTTTATAAACAGAACCATATTTGTTTGGTAGTTTCATGATTGAATTTCCTTTCTTTACTGACAGAAAGGGTCAATCCTGATATAATTCATGTGTGTACTGGTATTTCAGGAAGACTTCTTTCTGTTTTACTGGTTGAAGACCATTCTTGATTGCAGTCAAGGGTGGTCTTTTTTTTTGTACCATGTGTACCACCTGTACCTTGTGTACCACTATATACTATTCTTTATATTTTTTATTTTAAGGAAAAAATGAAAAATACAATCATTATTCTATATTATTAAAAAATATAAGAATGTACCTTGTACAAGTGGTACAGTGGTACACCTTCAACAAAATCAAGGGTTTTCACCCTGTCTGATGTGTACCTTGTGTACCATCTTTCAATATTTTCCCCTTAATTCAACAACCTTTCCAATGATTTGAACAGGTTTGGTCATCACATCATCTGCACTGAAATACATTGGTTCAAATGAAGGATTGAATGACTGAAGGGTGATTCCATCCTTGTTCTTGATTAGTTTCTTGCAGGTTGCTTGGTCACCATTGACAAGAACAATGACCAAATCACCTGATTCTGCATCATCTTGTTTTCTGACAATGACCACATCACCTTCCAAAATCCTTGGTTCCATTGAATGACCTTGAATCTTCAGACCATAAAACTGACCAAGATATGACATTTCTTCAGGAATTTCTTCAAAGTCCAGTATGTCCTGAACTGCTTCCACTGGAATCCCTGCAACCACTTTTCCAAGAACTGGAATCTGAATTGACTTGGTTTCCTTCAGTCCATCACAATACTGTGATTCCCTTCTTCTTTTCAGGTTCTGAATCATTTCTTCAGACACCATTTCATCAGAATCACCAAGAAGATAGTCAACAGAAACACCAAAATAGTCTGCAACCTTCTTCAATGAAGTCTGATTTGGCATGAACTGTGACCACTTGGATGTGGAACCTGTTCCAAGACCTGCATCCTGTTCCAGTTTTCTTTTACTGATGCCCTTTTTCTTGCATAGGTCATTCAGTCTGTCCATAAATACCATCAAAACACCATCCTTTCTGACAAACTTATTCAAAAGTTGTCCAAAATTTATGCTGAAATTATTCAGCAAAAACTATTGACACACTGAATATGTTCTGATAGTATAAATGACAGGTGCAGAACTTATTCAGCATAATCTATTGACAGAAAAAGTGGGACTTGTTCTGTCTACAACTGTGGCGGTTTTAGTATAGATTATCTTCTGCAAGATGTCAATGATTTTTGCTGAATTAGTTCAACACTTTGTACATTATCAATAGAAGAAAGGAAGGTGCAGAAATGGCAGGAATCAAGATGTCTGAAAGGAACATGTCTGATTTTGAAAAGGATGTCAGACATGCCCTGATTGACAAGGGTCTTTCCATCAGTGATGTTGCATCTGAACTTGGTGTCAGTGCTTCTTATATCTATGACATCATGAATGGAAACAGGGTTGCAACTGAAATGAAACAGAAGTTGATTGATTTCCTTGGTCTTGGTGGTTCTTATGAGTAAAGACAGGATGACAGTCAAGGAAGTGTCAATCAGGATGGGTGCATCTGAACAGTTCATCAGGATTGGTCTTCAACAGGGATTGTTCCCTTGGGGATATGCAGTCAGGATGTCACCACACAGGTTCACCTATTACATCAACAGAAGGAAGTTTGAAACCTTGGAAGAAGGGAAGTGATAGACAGTGAAGTTGTATCAATTCCAAGAAGATGTTCTGAAGCAGACTGAAGGAATGAACAGGGTTGCATATTATTTGGACATGGGACTTGGAAAGACCTTTGTTGGGTCAGAAAAGATGATTGGTCTTGGTAGTACATTCAACCTGATTGTTTGTCAGAAGTCCAAGATTCAGGACTGGAAAGACCACATTGAACAGAATTATTCAGGTTTTACATATTTTATAGATGTGTTTGACCTGACCAAGAAGAAAGAACTGGAACAGTTCATGAATGTGGTCAAGGACTGGAAACAGTATTTTGAAGTGATGGATGAAGTCACAGGGGAAACCTACTTGCAGGAAAATCCTGACCCTTGTCAGTACATAGGTATTATCAATTATGAACTTGCATGGAGAAGGAAAGACCTTTTGAAACTTGAAAACTTCACATTGATGTTGGATGAATCCAGTCTGATTCAGAATTCAGATGCTAAACAGACCAAGTTCATCATGAAAATGAATCCAAAGAATGTGATTCTTCTTTCAGGAACACCTGTTGGTGGAAAGTTTGAAAACCTGTGGACACAGGGAAAACTTCTTGGATGGTCAATCAGTGAAGACCTATACAACAGACAATATGTGAATTGGACAAAGATTGATTCAGGTGGGTTTGTTCACTGGATTGTGGACAAGGATGACCCATACAAGAACATTGACAGATTGAAAATGAAGTTCAGGGAACATGGTGCAGTATTTATGAAGACAGATGAAGTCTTTGACCTTCCTGAACAGAACTTCACAAACATTCAGGTTCCTGCATCCAAGGAATACAAGAAATTCATGAAACAGGATGTTCTGTATATGACAGACAAAGATGGTTATGAAATCCAGTTGATTGGTGACACTATCCTGACCAAGATGTTGAATGCAAGAATGTTGTGTGGAATCTTTTCCAAGGAAAAACAGGATGCATTCACAGACCTGTTGGAATCCACACAGGACAGATTGATTGTCTTCTATAACTTCAATGAAGAACTAAAGATTCTTGAAGACATCTGCAATCAACATGACAGACCTGTTTCAGTGATTTGTGGATATAGGAAGAATTTGGATGCTTATGAACAGAAAGACAATTCAGTGACCCTGATTCAATATCAGGCAGGGTCAATGGGACTGAATCTTCAGAAGGCAAACAAGATTGTATATTTCACACTTCCATTGTCTTCAGAAAAGTTTGAACAGTCCAAGAAAAGGATTCACAGAATTGGTCAAGGAAGACCTTGTTTCTATTATCAGATGACTTGCAAAGGGTCAATTGAAGAACAGATTCTTCAGACCTTGCAGGAAAGGAAGGATTTCACAGATGAACTTTTTAGACAGAATTGCAACAGTCATTAAATGGGTGACTTCAATCATGTTTTTCTTGGGTTTCTTCTTGGTAGTTGGTGGAATTGGAACACAAGACTATGCAGATGAAATTGGTGTGATTTATCCAATATCAAAAACCATCAAGGTTTGCCTGATTGGATTTGTGATGATGATTCCTTTTGTTTGGTATTCAAAGACCTTTGTGGAAGAAGGTGATGACTTATGAAGAAGAATCAAAGGAAGGCATTGATTGAACTTTTTATCAGTTGGATTGTCATTGGTTTGGTTGGTGGATTCTTTGGTTCAGTTCTGAACAGGGTGTTCACAGAAGAACCTGATGAACTGGTTCAGGAAACCATCACCACTGAAGAAATACCTGTGGAAGTGGTTGAAGACAGGTTCAAGGTCTTTGGAACTTATGACAACAGGGTGTTCACACATGAAATTTCCCTTGATTGGGGTGGTGATGAATACGATTTTGAACCACTTCAGGATTGTCCACTGGATGAAGGAACACAAAGGTTCATCTTTTATATTTGTAAAGGTTACAACATAGATTGGACACTGGTTCTTGCAGTCATTGAACAGGAATCCAATTATCAATCAGACCTGATTTCAGACACTGGTGACTATGGACTAATGCAAATCAATCAGGTCAATCATGAATGGTTGAATCAGACCATTGGTGTCACAGATTTTCTTGACCCTATGTGGAATATTAGGTCAGGGGTGTTCATTTTAAGAAAACTATTTGAAAAGTATGAAGACCCTGAACTTGTCCTGATGGCATATAACATGGGTGAAGATGGTGCAAAGACCTTGTGGGAACAGGGAATCTTTGAAACCAATTATACAAAATCAGTCCTGTCTATACAGGCAAGAATCAATGAAAGGATGGTGAATGAAGATGACAACTGAAATTGTTGCATTGGATGAATCCAAAGGATTCACAGAAGGGGAAATCACTGAACTGGAAAAACAGTATTTGTCAGTGATGAAGTCCTTGTCAGAAACAGTCAAGGCAAAGAAGAAACTGGAAGAAGATGAAAAGAAGGTCAAGAAGCAACTGGAACAGGTCATGGATGAATATGGAATCAAGTCCATTGATAATCAGTATTTGAAAATTATCAGGGTTGCAGGTTCTGAAGGAAAGACCACAATTGACCTTGATGCAATGGAAAAGAAGGAACCTGACCTTTTCAAAGAACTTCTTGCAGATTATCCAAAGACCACTGGTGCAAAGAAGGCATCCATCAGATTTGATGTGAAGTAGATGCCTATGAAGGAAAAGAACTTTGAAAACAAGGTCAAAGGATTCCTGAAGAACCAAGATGCATGGTTTGTCAAATATTGGGGTGGTGGTGAATTCACCAAATCAGGTGTTCCTGACATTCTTGCATGTGTGAATGGGTATTTCATAGGAATTGAAGTCAAGGCACCAACAGGAAGACCATCAGAACTGCAACTGGACAATCTGAAGAAGATTGATGATGCAGGTGGATTTGGAATTCTTCTATATCCAAAGGACTTTGAAGTGTTCAAGGAACTGGTGGAAGCATGTCAGAAGATGCACATTGAAGTGCAGATGGACAGATATGAAGAATTGAAGGAAAGGTGGTGGTCAAAGTGGCAACAAGTGTTCAAATCACAATAGTTATTTGTGCAAGTCTTCTGATTTATGCATGGATAACAAGAAAGTAGGTGATGTTTTGGAAGGGAAGATGCATTTTTCAACTGCACAGTGTTTTGAACAGTGTCCTGCAAGATATGACTTCAGATATAGACAAGGACTTGAAGTCATTGAAACAGATGACCCTGCAAATGCACTGAAGATTGGAACTTGTCTTCACAGGGGTCAGGAAATAGACCTTCAGACTGCAATTGATGAATACCTGATGTCATATCCAATAGTGACTGATGAACACATCAATGAAGTCATCAAATTGGAACATTGGATTCCTATTGTGAAAAAGATGTTGCCTGAAGGATTGCATGAAGTCAACATGCAAAATGATTGGTATGAAGGAACAATGGATTTGTTGGTTCCCTGCACCAAACATGATGCAGAACTTCCACATGGACAGTTTGACCTGTATGACTTCAAGTATTCCAACAATAAAGAACACTACATGGAATCAAATCAGTTGCATGTGTACAAATATTTCTGTGAACAATGCACTGGAAGAAAAATCAGGAAGATGTTCTTTGTTTTTGTTCCAAAGGTGACCATTAAGAAGGGAAAGACTGAAACCTTGGAAGACTTCAGGAAAAGAATCCTGAATGAACTGGAAGAACAGGAAGTGGAAATCAGGGAAGTGATTTATGACCCACAGAAGGTCATCCAGTTCTTTGAAACAACAGTCACAATTCAGAATGCAAAGGAATTTCCAAAGAAACCATCATTTCTTTGCAACTGGTGTGAATATCAAGATTATTGCATGAAAGGAGATAACACAATGTTGTTACCAAGTACAGAAAGAAGACAGATTGGAAAGACAGTCAAAAGAAAGTTGTGGATTTATGGTTCTGCATTTTCAGGAAAAACAACCTTTGTTGATTCTGCACCAAATCCACTGAACCTGAACACTGATGGAAACATTCAGTTTGTCACAATGCCCTACATCCACATAAAAGACACCTATGAAGGCAGAATCAAGGTTCTTGCATGGAAAAACTTCAAGGATGCAATCACAGAACTGGAAAAGGGTGGAAATGACTTCAAGACCATAGTTGTTGACCTTCTTGAAGACACCTATGAACAGTGCAGGTTGTACATGTATGACCAAATGGGAATCACACATGAATCTGATGATTCCTTCAAGGCATGGGACAAGGTTAGAACAGAATTCCTTTCAACAATCAGAAGATTGATGAATTTGGACTATGAAAACATCATTCTGATTTCACATGAAGACATGTCCAAGGACATCACCAAGAAGGGTGGTGACAAAATCACTGCAATCAAACCAAATCTTCAGGAAAAGGTTGCAAACAAGATTGCAGGAATGGTGGACATTGTTGCAAGGGTGGTTGTTGAAGATGATGACACAAGAATTCTTTCTTTCAAATCCAATGAAATGATTTTTGGTGGTGGAAGATTGAAGAATATATCCAAGACACAGATTCCTTTGGACTGGAATGCATTGATGGAAGTCTATGATGAAGCCAATGCAGGGAAGAAGGTGATGAAGGCAGAAGAACCTGTTCAGAAGGCATCTGAAGAAGTCAAGGAAGAAGAAACTGCACCTGTGGAAGAAGCACCTTCAGAAGAACCTTCAGAAACACCTACAAGAAGAAGGGTCAGAAGGGCATCCAGTGAACAGGAACCTGAAGTGAAGGAAGAACAGGAAGAAGTTCCTGCATCTGATGACAGTCAGGAAGAAGTTGCAGATGAAGGTGAAAAGTCTGAAGCACCTACAAGAACAAGAAGGACAAGAAGAACAAGAAACTAATTCACTAAAAACTAATTATTAGAAAGGAAACTAAAACTATGAGTATTTTTGACAAGTGGAACAAGAATGTGGACACAGAAGGTCTTGCAAAGGATGCAAAGGAAGCAGAACAGAATGGTGGTTCAGGTGATTATCCTGAAGTTCCTGTTGGAACCTATGAAGTGAAGATTGACAAGATGGAACTGAAGGAATCTTCCAAGGGTGACCCTATGTTTTCAGCACAGTTCAGAATCCTTGCAGGTGACCATGAAAATCAGTGTCTGTTCATGAATCAGGTTATTACACAGGGATTTCAGATTGGAATTGTCAACAAGTTTTTAAGAAGTCTTGAAGTCATGGATGATGTTGAATTCAAAGATTATGAGCAGTACAACAATGTGATTCTTGACATCATGGAACAGGTTGATGGAAACCTTGAATTCCTGTTGGAATATAAGAAGTCAAAGAAGGACTTCCCTATCTACACAATCAAAGAAGTGTATGAAGCATAATTGAAATTTTTTTGCCCTGTGTGCTGAACTAATTCAGTGAAGCACACAGGGATTCTGAAGAAGAAAGGGTGAACTGATGATTTTTTATGATTTTGAAGTATTCAAATATGACTGGATGGTTGTCCTGATGGATATGGACAATCAGAAGGAAACTGACATCATCAATGACCCTGACCAATTAGAAGATTTTTACATGGAACATGACCATGACATTTGGGTTGGATTCAATTCAAGGGGTTATGACCAATTTATTTTGAAGGCAATTCTTGCAGGTCTGAATCCCAAGGAATGCAATGACCACATCATTGAAAAGGGAAGGTCAGGATATTCTTTTTCAAATCTGTTCAACAGGATTCCACTTTATAACTATGACATCATGTCCAACATTGACAGGGGTCTGAAGTGGTTTGAAGGTTCAATGGGAAATAATATCAAAGAAACATCTGTCCCTTTCAATATAGACAGGAAACTGACTGAATCAGAACTTCAGGAAGTCCTGAAATATTGTAGACATGATGTGGAACAGACCATTGAAGTGTTCCTTGAAAGAATTGATGACTTCAATGCACAAATGGAACTGATAAAGATGTACAAAAGACCTTTGTCAGACATTGGAAAGACCAAGGTTCAGTTGTCTGCTGAAATCCTTGGTGCAACAAAACACACTTGGGATGATGAATTTGATGTTTCAGTTCCACCTTGTATGGTGGTCAAGAAATATCAAGATGTTCCACAGTGGTTCCTGAATCCTGAAAACCATCACTACAAAGATGGAAACAATGCACATCAACTGAAGAAAGTGATGGCAGGATTGGACATGGTGTTTGGTTGGGGTGGTGTACATGGTGCAAAAGAAAAATATCATGACACTGGATGGTTCCTGAATATGGATGTGGGTTCCCTATATCCAAACCTTTGGGACAAGTTCAGACAATGGTGTGCATCAAGGGCAGTTCCACCTGAAGGACTGGAAAGATACCATGAAATGATTCAGTTCAGATTGAAACTGAAGGCAGAAGGGAAAAAGAAAGAACAGGCACCTTTCAAAATCGTTTTGAATGGTTCCTATGGTGCAATGAAGGATTTGTTCAATAAACTATATGACCCAAGGGGTGCAAATAACACTTGTATATTTGGTCAGATTCTTGTGGGTGTTGACCTGTTGGAAAGACTGGAAGAAACAGGTGTCTGTGAAATCATTCAGGTGAACACAGATGGAATCTTGGTCAAGATGAACCACTATGAAGATTATGACCTGATTGATGATGTTGCTTTTGAATGGGAACAAAGAACAGGACTGTTCCTTGAATTTGATGACTATGGTTGGGGTGAAATCTTTCAGAAGGATGTCAACAATTATGTGATTATTGATGAATGGGGTCATTACAAGTCAAAAGGTGCTTATGTGAAGAAACTTTCAGCACTGGACAATGACCTTCCTATTGTGAACAAGGCATTGGTTGAATATATGACCAAACATGTTCCAATTGAATCCACCATCTATGAATGTGATGACCTGATGATGTTCCAACAGGTGAAGAAGATTTCAGGCAAGTATGACTGCATTGTGCATGGTGGAAGATTCATTGAAGAATCAATCATCAATCCTGAAACTGGAAGAAAGAAAAAGGTCAGAAAGTATGACCATTCAGGAAAAGTCCTTCAGGAAAGATGTGTCAGGGTCTTTGCATCACTGGATGCAACAGATGGTGGTCTGTACAAGAAGCATTCAGAAAAGGGAACCTTTGCAAAGATGGAAGGAACACCTGAACAGTGTTTCATCTTCAATGACAGTGTGAATGGTGTGAAGGTTCCTGAAAAATTAGACAAACAGTGGTATGTTGCCACTGCAAAAGATAGATTGAAAGGATTTGGTGTTCAGGTATGAACTTATACAGGGGATATGTACCAACAAAAAACAAAGAACCACAGATGAAGTTCAAAAGGGGACAGAAACTGATGACCCTGAATGAAGTTGAAAATCTTCCTGAATATGCAGGTGTTTTGGATTCAAACACAATCCTGATTGACATTGATGAACAGGAACAGTCAGAAATCATGATGAACATTGTGGAAGACCTTCAACTTGACTGCAAAGTCATTCAAACATCAAGGGGAAAACACTTCCTGTTCAAAAATTCAGGTGTTGGACAGTGCTTCACACATGTGAACCTTGCCTGTGGTCTGAAGGCAGACATCAAGGTTGGTTGCAAGAATTCAACAGAAGTTCTGAAGTTTGATGGTCAGGACAGATTTGTTGAATGGGATGTGGATGATGGTCAAGAATATATGGAACTTCCAAAGTGGATGCATCCAGTGAAGGGAAAAATGGAATTCTTGGACATGGATGCAGGTGATGGAAGAAATCAGGCATTGTTTTCTTATGAACTGGTTCTTCAATCATCAGGACTGGATGTTGAACAGGCAAGGACTGCAATCAGAATCATCAATAAATATGTCCTGAAAGAACCACTGTCAGAACAGGAACTTGATGTCATTTTAAGGGATGAAGCCTTTCAAATGCCTGTTTTCTATGATGGAAAGACATTCCTGTTCAACAAATTTGCAACATATATGAAATCACAGTTTCACATCAAAAGAATCAATGGACAGTTGCATGTGTACAAGGAAGGCATCTATGTCACAGGGTACAAGTTCATTGAAAACATGATGGTTCAGGTCATTCCTACACTGAAGGCAAATCAAAGGACTGAAATCCTGAAATATTTGGAAATCATAACACCTGAAGAATCATATCCTTCAGATGCAAACCTGATTGCATTCAACAATGGAATCCTTGACCTGACAACAATGGAACTGAAGGAATTTCATCCTGATATAGTCATCACAAACAGGATTCCTTGGAATTATGTTCCAAATGCTTATTCAGAAGTTGCAGACCATGTTCTTGACAGGATTGCATGTTCAAAGAAGGAAATCAGGAACCTTTTGGAAGAATGCATTGGTTATTGCTTTTATAGAAGGAATGAAAAATCAAAGTCCTTCTTCCTGACTGGTTCAGGTTCCAATGGTAAATCCACATATTTGGACATGGTGAAATGGGTTCTTGGTAGACAGAACTATGTGTCACTTGACTTGGAAGAACTGTCAGAAAGATTTTCAACATCCACCATGTATGGAAAACTTGCAAACATTGGTGATGACATTTCTGATGACTTCCTTCAAGGAAAACAGATTTCACAGTTCAAGAAACTGGTGTCAGGAAATGATGTCAAGGCAGAAAACAAGGGTCAGGATGTATTCTTCTTCAAACCAACAGTGAAACTTTTGTTTTCTGCAAATGAAATCCCAAGAATGAGAAACAAAGGATTTTCTGCAATCAAAAGAAGAATGGTCATCATTCCATTCAATGCAGTCTTTTCATCAAATGATGATGACTATGATGAATACATCATTTACAAACTGAAGACACCTGAAGTTGCAGAATACTTGGTTCAGTTGGGAATTGCAGGACTTCAAAGGATTCTGTCAAAGGAATCTGAAGAAGGCATTGAAAAGGAAGATGGTTTCACTGTATGTCAGGAAGTCAAGAAAGAACTGGAAGAATTTGAAATGAACAACAATCCAATTCTTCTGTTCTTGGAAGAAACTGATGAAGAAGAAATCCTGAATCATGAAACCAAGGTGGTCTTTGCAAGATATGACACTTTCTGTGTTGAAGGTGGATTCCAAAAAATGGCAATGCAGACCTTCACCAAGGAAATCAAGTCAAGACTGGACTGTGATGTGAAACAGGCAAGGGTGAATGGAAAGAAGACAAGGGTCTTCTTTAGATAATAGGAAAGGAAGGTGAAATCAGATGTCAGAACCATCTATTTTGACACAAATGAATCCTGACAATGTGAATCATCCAAAACATTATGAATCAGGCAGGTTTGAATGTATTGATGTGATGGAAGAAGCAATTGGAACAGAAGATGTGAAGGGATTCTGCCTGTGTAATGCATTCAAATACATATACAGGTGTTGCAAGAAGAACACATCACCACTGGAAGATGTCAAGAAGGCAGTGTGGTATTTGAACAAGTATATTGAAATATCAGAAAGGACAGGAACAGAAGGATGACTGGAAGTGAATATGTAAAGGATGCAATGCGAACAAATGACAAGAAGGGAACAGACAGACTTCTGAAGGTCATTCAGAAACACAACTTTGTGGTCACAGACAAGGTGTCAGGAAAAACATCTGACCTTGTGAATGATGGAATTGATGTTGGTGGTGTTCTGAATGCCTGTCTTGGTCTTTCAGGTGAAGTTGGTGAATTGAATGACATGGTGAAGAAGGTCATCTTCCATGAAAAGGAACTGGATGAAATTCACCTGAAGAAAGAACTTGGTGATGTCATGTGGTATGTTGCAATGTTCTGTTCATCTATGGGATGGAATCTTGATGAAATCCTTCAGATGAACATTCAGAAACTGAAAGACAGATACCCTGAAGGGTTTGATGTGGTCAGGGCAAACAACAGGAAACAGGGTGATGTTTAAGAAAGGGAAAGGTGTTGTGAATTATGGGTCAGTATGAATTATTTAATGATGAAGCAGGGAAGTCCTATGTGACAGTTGACAGAAGTCTTTCCAAGGATGATGCAGTGAAGGTTGCAAACAAGTTTTTCCATGAAAAGAAAGAAAAATTGAAGATTTTCACAGGTTTTGTGCAGGAAAACACCCTATTTTTTGGAAAAAAGGAAGGAAATGTGTGGGTTATATGCAGAAAATAATAGAAATTTGTTTGGTTTTTCTTCTTGGTTCAGGTATAGGTGCAATCCTTGGAATCAAGAAAGTCAGGAAATATCAGGAAGAACAGGACAAGAAAGGTGGTCTTTGATGGGGAAAACAGTGACAAAAGATTTCATGGTCAGAAGGTTCAGATATTTGTCTAATACAACACCCACTGCAATCAAAAAGGGTTATCCCAAGAAAGAAATCCAGTGCAATCTGTGTGGTGGTGTTCTGACAGAAAGTGATTTTGATGACATGGAATACATTCAGACACAAAACAAGGATGAACACTTCTATCACAGAAAATGCATCAAAAATTGGTGATTTTGTGGTTGTGGTGGTACAGGTGGTACACTTTTGAAGTCCTGAAACCCTTGAAAATACTGGAAGTGTACCACTGTACCTTGTGTACCTTGTACATTTTACTTTTTATAAAAAATTAAATAAAAAAAAGTAAATTTATATATTTATATAAAAATAAAAATTATAAAGATATAGAAACAGGTGGTACAGGTGGTACAGGTGGTACAATGCAGTATTTTCAAGGGGTTGCGGATTTTTGAAGTGGTACACTACAAGGTACACTTTGCAGAAACCCTTGAAAATAAAGGAAAGTAGGTGGTACAGATGCAAGAACTGGATGAAGCATACAAGAAAATCAATAGATGCAGGAATCTGAATCAGAAAATCAATGGTCTGATTGAAAGAAAAGAAGAACTGTTCACAATGGCAACCAAGACAAATTGTGCAATGTCATCTGATAGGGTGCAGACTTCAGGTTCAGGTGATAAAACTGCAAGACTTATGTGTGACATTGTTGACCTTGAAACAGAAATCACTGAACAGATTGACAGGTTGTGTGATATGAAAGAAGACCTGAAGGGTGAAATCTTCCAGTGTTCTGAAGGGAAGGTCAGAACTGTCCTGTTGAACAGATATGTTCATTGTAAAAGTCTGAAGGAAACCTGCAAGGTTTTCAGACCAAAATTGACTGTCAGAAGGATTCAACAGTTGCAGGAAGAAGGTGTCAGGTGTTACCTTGAATTTATTCAGCAAATACAAGGGTTTCAGACTGAATAAGTTCTTGATTGTTTCGTATGTGTATGATAAAATGTTTATGATGGATATAATATACAGAAGGAAGACTGGTTGGTCTTCCTTTTTGTTTGTCCAAATTCAGGAAAGGGGTTGTGTTGTATGACACCAAGACAACAGAAATTCTGTGATGCATACATTGCAAGTGGAAATGCAACACAGTCTGCAATTCAGGCAGGTTATTCAAAGAAAACTGCATATTCCATTGGTGAAGAAAACCTGAAGAAACCTGAACTGAAAAAATATATTGATGAAAAACTTCAGGCAATCAGTTCTGCAAAGATTGCAGATGCAACTGAAGTTTTGGAATATCTTTCAAGTGTGTTAAGGGGTGAATCACAATCTGAAGTGGTTGTCATTGAAGGTTGTGGTGATGGTGTTTCTGAAGCAAAGACAATGATGAAGTCACCTGATGAAAAAGAAAGATTGAAGGCAGGGGAACTTCTTGGAAAAAGATACAGACTGTTCACTGACAGGGTGGACATGAATGTTGAAACACCAAACTTTGGTGGTGAAGAAGACCTTGAAGACTAAAGGGAAAAGAAAGAAGAAACATCACTCAAATCACACAGGATTGAAAAGATGCAAATTTGATTATGAATGCATAGATGGAAACATGACATTCTATCCAGTTGCATATTGTGAATATCACAAAGGTGTCCTGACAAGGGGACTGATGAAGACACACAAGTGCAAAGAAAGGGAATGTCACAGACTAAAGGAAGGGATGGATTTTGAATGACCAAGTACATCAATATCTATCTTCCTGACTTGGTTGGTAAAGGATATAAAACCTTTTGGAACTTCAAAGGCAGATATAGAGTTGTAAAAGGTTCAAGAAGGTCAAAGAAGTCCAAGACCACTGCACTTTGGTTCATCTATAACATGATGAAATACAAAGATGCAAACAGTTTGGTTGTCAGGAAGACATTCAGAACATTAAAGGATTCCTGTTTCACTGAATTGAAGTGGGCAATTCACAGACTACATGTTGACCATCTGTGGGATGTCAAAGAATCACCACTTGAAATGACATACATTCCCACAGGTCAGAAGATATATTTCAGGGGACTGGATGACCCTTTGAAAATCACATCCATCACATGTGAAGTTGGTGTTCTTTGTTGGATGTGGATTGAAGAAGCCTATGAAATCATGTCAGAAGATGACTTTGACACACTGACTGAATCAATGCTTGGTGATTGTCCTGAAGGATTGTTCAAACAGGTCACAATCACATTCAATCCTTGGAATGAAAGACACTGGTTGAAGAAAAGGTTCTTTGATGTCAAAGACCCTGATGTTCTTGCAATCACAACCAACTATTTGTGCAATGAATGGTTGTCACCTGATGACCTGAAACAGTTTGACAAGATGAAGGTCAAGAATCCAAGAAGATATGCAGTTGCAGGTCTTGGTGGATGGGGAATCATTGAAGGTCTTGTCTATGAGAATTGGAAAGAAGAAGAATTTGACATCAAGTCAGAAGCATTTCAGAAGGAACATCCAAGACTTCTGACAAGATGTGGTCTTGACTTTGGATATACCAATGACCCTTCTGCACTTCCTGTGATGTTCTTGGACAAAGAAAAGAAACAACTATTTGTTTGGGATGAACTGTATCAGACAGGACTGTCAAACAAAAAGATATATGAAGAAATCTGTCACATGGGTTATCAGAAAGAAAGAATCACAGGTGACAGTGCAGAAC
>Ga0326513_10001467_pt1 | contig 18531 bp, 21 predicted proteins | sample 2_2465_0518_D_FD_203654 | JGI IMG/M metagenome (GOLD analysis project Ga0326513, IMG submission 203654) | Bovine rumen microbial communities from UC Davis, California, United States - 2_2465_0518 | ecosystem: Host-associated > Mammals > Digestive system > Stomach > Rumen | place: USA... | reverse complement strand
ATCTTGTCCAGTATGCCGATCTCGGATTGCGCCCTCACCCTCAACGTTGTCAGGTCTATGTGTTCCGCATATACAATCCAGTATTTCGCCCACAAATTATCAAGATCATCGTAGAGTTCGGCATAGGTTCCTATGGCTATTGTGTCATCGGTGTGTATGTCAATCTGAAATTCGTTTATCGGGATGGACGCGCCAGCGAGATCAGCGGAAGGGGCATATGACAGGTTTGTGACCTCGGTATATGTACCGATCAGCACTGGTAGCCCACTCGGTACTTCATAAACCTTGATGTACATAAGCCCCTCCTAATAGTAAATACTGTCTGCGTCCTCGTAGGTCGGTGACGGCACCCAGCCGCCGCTGGTATAGGTGTATGAATCTCCTATGTCTGGATTGGATACATCCGGCAGCGGAGCACGACCATTTACCACCATCTCGCCCAAGGTCATGGCTTTGGTGGGGTGGTTTGCCACACAAGTGAACTCGATACCCTTCCAGTAAACCTGTCCTCCTGCCAGCCGCACGTACACATCCGATACGGTGGACACCCTCGCAGTGATCTCAATGGTGCTATTGTTGTACGGCAGCACGAACAGGTGTCCATCTACCGGGTTCGTCAGGGCTTCATATATCTGGGCGTACTCGTCCATCATGTCCAGAGGTACAGCTATTCTGACGGTGTAGCTCATGTACGTGCCCAGAACGTCATTGAAATACGACCTGTCCAGCATCGGGCCACTGATGTCACTGGCGGTGATTGCTGCTTCGCGCTCAATAGAACAGGGGATGTTCCATGTGATTCCGTCTATGCTGAACATCAGATATTCACCCCCACCAGATTTACGCCTACCCGTCCGGCTTCCTCGTTGTACAGCTTGAAGATCAGCCGTGCGAACACAGCACGGTCAACCTCCATGGTCGCCGCTTGTACGGATGACGCGCCGCCACCTCTCGGGACGGTGAACTCATGCCCAGCCGAACCGCCAGTTATGTACGGTCTAAGATTAAAACTGTCCTCTGCCGCCCTTGTTACAAGATGCGCATTGTCCCTGATACCCTGCGCGAACGTGCGCATCATGTCGGGTGCATAGGTATGGAAATCGGATAGCGGCCCCTTGTCAGGTTCAGAGAAATGAATCCGCTCTCGCAACCAACCAAGCACATTATCCGTGAACCATGCCTTGGCGTTTTCCCATGCCTGTTTCATCCCGTTGAGAAAATTCATAATCAAATCACGTCCCCAGTTTAAAGCAGAATCAAGAATAGCCCTCACAATGAAATCTATTATATTGCGGGCTTGATTCCCTATATCTGGTAGTATTGTGATTATAAGGTTCTCGATGCCTTTTAAAATTTCAAATATTTGAGGACGCAGTTTTTTCCCTAATTCTATCAAGTTATTGAAGAATGCCCCTATTGCAACCTCAAATTCTCCATTATCAACATTTACGCCATTTAGCAATCTTTCCCACAGTGTTTTCAATAGTTTGAGATTGGCGGATATTTTTGGTACAGTGTTTTCGATGGGAGTCTCTATTCCAGCTGCTATTCCATCACCTATATCCTCGGCTTCGTTTTCCCAAGACCATCCATAGCTATAACTTTGTATGCCCTCATCAAGACCGGCCATCATTTGATAGCCGATGTCTTCAAAAACTTTTGATGGGCTATTTATTCCAAGCAGCCTTTTAACGCCGTCTACGGCACCAGTTATGGCGCCTGTAAACCAGTTCTTGACACCTTCCCATGACTTCTTTAGTCCGTTGCCGAAATTGGTTACTAAGTCAAAGCCCCAATCATGAACAGTTTTGACCACATTCATAATCGGGTCAACAATCGCAGCCTTTAAAAGACCTATGAAGCCTTCGCCATTCGGGCCAAAGAATTTATCCCATTCTTGCTTTAGAGCATCCCAGAGATTCTTCGGCATAGCATTATACAGCCCGTTTATCTTCTGTTGTATATACACCTCATTCCTGTACATATCATTAGTAAGGTTTGTAACGCCCCACGTTGTTTCTGCCCATGCATTAGCTATCTCTGGCCCTTTTGCGTGGTACATTCTCCTGTATGCTTCTAAGGAGGCAGCAATTTCCTTTTGCCGTATTTGCTCTTGTTCTTTCGCATTTTCAGTGATTTCCTTGTTCGTCTTTTCGTAGGCAACTCCAACGATTGCAGCGCCAGCCACAACGCCAGTAGCGGCAGCGGCAGTGGCTCCAAGAGCGGTTGTCAACGTGCCAGCGCCAGCTGCAGCACCAGCCATTTGACCGCCAGCCGTTGCGGCGGCACTACCAGCTGCGGTAGTGGCACCTTTAATTACGCCCAGTGATACGAGGAGGTCTTTTATTCCCGATGCGGCCTTTGCGCCAACCCCCACCGCCTTTACGCCACCGATACCAAGAATGATCGGCAGAAGTCCAGGGGCTTCCTCTTGAATCGCCTTGAATACTTCTTTGAGAATGTCTTTTGCGCACTGAATGATTACAGGCATATTCTGAATCAGCGCCTTGGTGAACGCTTTTACGAGGGTTGCTGTTGCCTTTGTCAGTGGCGGCAGAATGCGTTCCATAAATGCGGGGAGCTTATCTGCGATGACGGGCGCGAGGCCCTCGATCATCGTCGCAATGCCATAGAGAACTTTCTCAATGACTGGCAGCATATTGTCCAGCACCTTTTCCGCGCTGTATATAAGCTGCTCAACCAGCATATCGACTTTTTCGTCGCTGCCCTCGCCGAGACCCGTCAGAAGGTTCTGCCATGCGGCCTTCATCATGTTCAGAGAGCCGGAGATGGTTTTCTCGGCTTCTTTTGCTGTGGTTCCGGTTATCCCCATCTCCGTCTGCACGATATGGATTGCCTGTACAATGTCAGCGTAGCTGTAAGCGAGTTCTTGGTTGGCTTTTTTGCCCTTGCCTGTAGTTTTGGTGGCGACCTTGAAAGTCTTATCCAGCTTCATGGCATCCTTGATGAGCCTGTCCATCTCGGACTTGGTGCCGCCATAGCCCAGCTTCAAGTTGTCCAGCATCGTGTAGTTCTGCTTGGCGAATCCTGCGTATGCGACTTGGATAGACGCCATGTCGCTGCCCATTTTATTGGCGTTGTCCGACATATCCTCGATCGCCATGTTCGCCATTTCAGCAGCCTTTGACGTATTCCCGCCCAAAGACTGAATGAGCGATGCGGAGAAGGAGGTAACGGTTTCCATGTACTCATTCGCAGAAAGACCCGCGTTGATGTAGGCGTCCTGGGCGTACTGCTTCACCTTGTCCGCTGCGCCCTTGAAAAGGGTTTCAACGCCACCGACTAGCTGCTCATAATCCGCGTAGGCGTTCACGGACTGGGACACCATGTCCACGGTCGCCTTGCCCAGCTTCGCCATGCCCTTGACCGCGACCTCGATGCCCTTGCTTACAAGGTTGGCCTTGAGTACGTCACCGAATACGCTGGCCTTTTTCCCGGCCCTGTCCAGTCCCTCATCGTACTCGCTCGTATCAAGCCCCAGCGTTGCTTTCAGTACGAATAAATCCATGAGTTCACCACCTTATTTCAACCCGGCATTTGTCACAATGTCCTGGATAATTTCTTCCGCGCTGCGATTGTCAACGGGCTTGTATTGGTCGACCCAACGACCGCTCATCTGCGACCCGCCATTGAACCGCGCCGTATTTTCCGCTATCGCCATCATCGCGTCCGTCACGTATGCGCGATAGCGCCGTTCGTCCATTTTATCAGCCATATAGCCGTGTACGTGCTGGATGATGTAATCCCGGCCCAGTGCGGCCAGCAAGTCTAACCTGATGCTTCTCAGGGCGTTTCCGTATTCATCAGCCCCAAACGCCCCAATGAAGTAAAAAAATCGAGAACGTTTCCATCGTTCATCATCTGGGCGGCTGCGCCCAAAATCTGCGGCATTTTCACGCCCTCGCTGTCATCGGGTTCCATGAAGCAAAGCAGCCGAAGCATCCCGACCGTCTGCTCCGCGTGGGTGTCCAGCGCCGCGTCCAGCATATCGTTGAGCCGTTCCTTGGCCTTGGCGCGATACCAATGTTTCTTTTCATCCTCGCTCATGTCCTCTGGCGGGTCTGCCAGCTTGCGGGTGCGAATGTCGAAGATGCCAGTATCCTTCAGCCACTTTTCCGCGTACTTGCGGATGCGGTTGGTCTGTCGCAGGAACTCAACGTCACTACAAGTTGCCAGTGTTTTCATGCAGAACCTCCTATAATCGTCAAAATGCGGCCTGTAGCGCGTTTTCGCACTGACTTGGTATAAACCTATGCCAGATACTTTCCCGCGTTACAAGCCGCTTGTCATGCGTCAGGGCGTGGGTGTAGTGCCAGCCTTGACGTAAATCTCGTAGGGTACGGTGTCGATGTCCGTCATGTCGTAATGGCCATGATAGTCGAACGCGAACTGGCCCTTGCCGTCCTTGGTGGTCTGCCACTGCATACCGCCAGTGTTCAGCGCATTCATAATGTGAATCGCCACAAAGCCAGCCGTGGCGGCACCACTATTCTTGTCGCTGTAGTCGCCCACAACCCAGATATCATCGAAGTCGGCTTCCGTCAACTCATGGCTGGGGGTGATCTTGTTGCCGGACAGCGTACCAGCGCCGTTCATGCGCTTGGCCTCCGCTGCCGTGATGGTGACCCAGTTGCCGCTCAGCGCCGGGTCATAGGAGCGCACACGCTTCAGCTGCCATGTATTGGCGGGGACGTTGTCCATGTCCTCGCCGAAATCCTCATACTCCGGGTTGGAGTTGAAGGACAGGCCGCCACTGGTGACGCCGATGATGTTTCCCTTGACGCCAGTCGCGGGATTGAAGTCATCCAGCACGATACCCGCGTTCATCTGGATTTCCTCAAACGCGGTTGCTCGTACCTGGGTAAACTCGCTCATTGCTTCTCACCTCTTATTGCTTTTAGTTTTGTACTCTGGTCAGCACAATGTCTTTTATGCCATACCCTCCGTATGCCGTGCTGATCTCGCAGCCGGTCGCGTTATCAGGTACCGTAAAGTTGATAACGACATTTGTCATGCCGTCGACATAAGTGCCTGGGCCTCGCGTGATCGGATACACGGAAGGTATCGGCAGTGGCCCAGGATACGGGATGAATAACACGAACATATACTCGATATGGTCGTTTACCTTCGCCTTTAGCTCGAATTTCTGTCCTTGGTACTGTGGGTCGTCCTCGTATATCAGCGCGTATACACTCTCGCGACCGTTGCTGTTGACGATCCAGCCATCCGCATCTACCGTCTGGCCGGGATACAATGTCTCCGGGTTGCTTGGGTCTGGTGTAGGTGGTATTGGTTCTGGCACAGGCGGGTCTGGCTCCACTATGTCAGCTACATGAGCCATGATATTGAAGTTGAGGTATATCACCTTCAGCGTATCATCGCCCTCCATTGGCATATGCTGCGCCCACGGGGAACCCTTGCTCAAGTAGACCGCACCGCCCTGCGTGGGTATACTGATGCATTCACCCACCGCTGCCCGTATCTCATCTACCTTGGCATTGATTTCTACGAAGCTGGTACTGCGATACCACACACGGGCATAAAAAGTGCCGCCATCGTCCCAGTCCGGCTCAATAAGCTGATAGGTGATGTACGGCAGTGGTGCATTGTCGGGGATGCTGTATTCCACGTAGGCGGGAATGCCGAACCCCGAGAAAAACTGGTATAGCGCCTTGGCTGTGTTTGTCATGTCGGCAACACCCACTTCTCTGCGGTTACCTGTCCAAACTGGAAGGACGCCACCCTGGGCGTTTTACTGTCCGTGATGTTGGAGGTCACCCGGAAGATCGCGCCGTCGGATTCGCGCCGGAACACATCATGGTAGTCCAGCTGGACATTCTTTCCCGTGGTGACGGTATAAACCTCAGTCACGCCCAGCTTTTCTGCCGTCCGGGCTTGCATGGAGGAATCCTTGACGATCGCTGCGTCAAACTCAGCCCCGTCCACCCAGGTTGGTGTTGTGCCCCCCTGGCCATCGGGAACCGTGCGCTTGTCGATCATCGTGCACTTGGTCTTCATCGTATCGATCAGGCTCATGCCAGTTTCCTCCATTGGTTCAGCTGTGATCTGAACACACCTTGCCAGCTTCCGGCGTTGCTGTCCTGCCCTCCGCTGGCGTTGGTGCCAGTTTTAAGGCTGTAGGTGTACCCGCCGAAACTCTCCGACTGGTACGGCCCTGAGACCGTGTCGCCATACTTGGTGACCCAGTTCTCGATCTCACCCGCCAGCTGGACAAATGCCCTAGGCGGTCGCATATCCCAGACCTCGCCCTCGAAGGTTTCATCTGTCAGCTCGTCCACACCGTACTGGCATACACCATCGTTGAAGCGGCTGCCCTTGATGTAGATGTACTGGCCCACGACCAGTCCATCCACGGTAAGCGCACCGCCGGAAATGGTGAACGTCCCAGTGTAGGTCTTTGCCACAAAGAAATTGTGAATGAACGCGCATATCTGCTCGATCATGTCTATCACTCCTTCTTGCGGCTCCTGCGGCCCCTCTGGGCTGATTTGGGCGGTTCGGTGGGTGTTTCCCTGGGTTCACTGTTCCCCGGCTCTACGGGCGTTTCCGGCGCTTCTACGGCGCACTTGTCGCAGGGCGCGTCCACGCCCACGATCAGCGGCTCGCCCATGCGGTTGTCGCTGCCCGCAAGTTCAGCAAGCCGTTCCGGGGAAACGTCAAGGCCGGGGCGGGGGTACGTGTCCCCCGCCTCGTAGATGCGGTTGTCGTCCTGCAGGTCAGCGAACCGCTCTATCACGATATAGCTCACGCGCTCTTGGGGGTCTCAATGACGCTGGCGACATACAGGCCATTGGGATTGTACAGCACGGGCATGAACAGAGCACTGGCCTTCGTCCACAGCACGGCGGGGTCTTTCTCGCCCCACTGGCTGATATACACATACGGGGATGCGCCGGAAGCGCTCACGCCGCCGTCGAAAGCACGCGCAGCATCGACCTCGGGCGGGTCGCCCCACAGACCGGCACCCACGCGGCCCGCATTGTTGGTGGCGAAGAAGCTCACCTTATTGGCGGGGAAGTACCGCTGCGCGGTCAGCGTGGGAATCTTGGTGCTGGCGTTCATCGCGCCGGGCACGTTGTAGGTCAGGTCGTTGGTGATGATGTTGGCGATGCCGTATTCCTCGTTCATATACGCCCGCAGGTCGCTGTTGCGCACGAGCTGGCCCACCATGTTGACGCCGTTGACGGCCTTCTGGATGGCGGCGTTCTGGCGCAGCTTGGTCAGGATAGCGCGGGGCAGCAGCATACCGGTCAGGTTGATGCCCTTGGCGGTGGTTTCGTCCACCAGCATCTGCAGCTGGTCGGGGATGCTGTACGCAGCGCCCGCGCCGAAGTCCAGCTCGCGGTTCAGGTTGTCGGCAGGAACGCCGTAATCCACGGTCAGGTCAAGGTCGTTCTCCTTGATGGTCACCTTGCCGGTAGCCATCAGCTCGTTTTTGGCAACCTTGGTGCGGGTGACCACCTGATCGGCCAGCCGCAGACCGTCGTCCATGACGTAATCATAGATGGCCTTTTCGCCCTGTACGCCGCTGCGCATCAGCTCGCGCAGGCGCTCGCTCTGGTTGAGCTTGACCTTGATCAGGCCCTTCTCGATGTTGTGGGTATCGACGGGCACACGGAAGGTCTTCTGCGCCTCAACGTCGAAGCCGTGGAACTGCGCCATCACGGGCAGATTGTACTCGTTGGCGATGCTTTGCCAGTAGGCCACAAGGTTGTCAGTCTTTTCGTCGCCGAACAGGCCGTCGATGGGGTCGCCGGGGCGCTGCACGTCGAAGCCGACGCTCAGCCAGTCAAGCTGGGGAATGAAGCCCAGCACATTATCTCGGAACAGATCAGCCATTGTATTTCACCTCGTTTCTTATGCCTTTGCGGTCACAGTCGCGGAACCGGCAGCCAGCGCGTAGCCATTGGCGTCGGTCACAGCAACGGTGATCTTCTTGCCGGTGGTCGCGGTAATGTCAGCGGAACCGTCCCAGGTCGTCCACGTGGACAGGTTGTCACCAGCGTGAACGGTCTGCGCGGCGTCGGCCACCTTGTACTTGTACAGGTCGGTGCTGCCCTTGGTATAGCCGCTCACAGTGATCTTGGTATCGCCGGAGGCGGTGCCAGCCGCAGACTGAACCGTCAGCGCCGCCAGCATATTAACGTTGAAGTTGGGGCGCTCGATGGTCGGCTCGTAGGTATCGAAGATGATACCGGCCAGCGCAGACTTGGCGCTGCTCTCAGCCGTAACGGGCAGCCGGTCACCGTACACCACGCCAGCGGTCACGATGGAACCGGGCATGTTGCCCAGCGTCACGTCGGTATCTTCGTACAGGATGCCCACGGCGTTGCCGTCGTTGCTGGGGATGATCGCCCCGGCGGGCACGTACTTACTGCCGTCTGCGCGGGTGATCACGGCGGCATGGGAAGCAGAAATTTCAGTAGTAACGCGGGTGCAGTTCTCGTCGTCAACGAGGAAGTAGCCCGCATTGAAGCCCTTGCCCTGATAGGCGGGGGAATGAATGAAGCTCATGCTTTTTCACCTCTCTATTCGTTGTTGGCCCCGTCGTTGGCCGGAGCCTTGCCATAAAGGCGCTGATACCGCGCCTTTGCGATCTCGGCAGCGCGGGGGTTTGCGCCGTTGCCGGGATTGTCCTTGGGCGGGTTCTCCACGTCCGCGCCCTTTGTCTTGGTACTGGCCTTGAAGTCAGCCCAATCCTTGCCTATGGCGGTTTTGAGATCGTCCACCTTTTCCAGCTTGCCCTCCGCGTCCAGCTTCATGCCGTCGAAGGACGTAGCCCGGATGACGGTGTCGATGTACTTAGCGGCAATGCCCTCGTCCGTCAGCAGCTTGCGGTATGCGGCCTTCACGTCGTTGAGCTTGGCCTTGGCCTCGGTGTCGGTCTTGAAGGTGTCAAACTGCTCTTTGAGCGTTTGATACTTCTTCTCCCAACTGCCCGCCTTGGTCGCGCTGTCCTCGGCGGCGGCCTTGTCCTGTTCAAGCTGGGTGATTTCGTCCAGTTTTGCGTTGTAGCGCTCCTTCGCCACGAACTCACGGCCCACGGCGCTGGATATAGCGCTGACGATCTTGCCGACGTTTGCGGCGGGGATATTGCCGTCCTCGCCCGCATGCTTTGTAATGAGTGCTTCAAAGTCAATTGCCATGTTATTCATCCTTTCTCGCTGTTAACGGGTGCTACCCTAAGATGATGTATGAACTGCCGAGAAATCCTCGGCGGTATAAAAACAGCACCGGCCGAAGCGGGTGCTGGATTTATCATGCGTTTTTCAGCTCGTTTTCTATGACGTTCTTGTATTCGTCGATGTGGTTCTCGATTGCTGGACGCAAAAACGGCGTTGGTGACATCGGCAAGCCGATTCTTACCCGGCCTTTCTCTTCGTCGTAAAAAAACCATTTGGCAAGGCCGCTGTTTTTTCCTTTCTTGACCGTGGTCTGAATCCAATCTGCGCTTGGCTCGTATTTGTTGCCAGTGCCGAGTTCAACATAACTTGCAAAGTCCAAATTTGAGCCAACCGTGACGGTGTCGCCATTAACCTTATGGTCAATACTCTGCTTCAGCTGCGCGGTAATTTGCGTGCGCATAGGGTTCCCTTTAGGCCCGAGTGGGGCGACAAGAGCCTTGGCATAATCTTCAATCTTGCCCCCGATGATTTCAAGGGCACGGGCCTTGGCCTGTTCCAGCGCGGAAAGCACTTCTGCACTGTTGTCGGTAATTTCAACGCTCGCCACGTTTCATCCTCTCCCATTCGCGGTATGTCACATCCCCAACGATCTCGCCGGTTTCAGCGTCCCGCCGCTGCATTGACGACGGATAATCCGGGAAAATCCTAACCATATCACAGCGGCAGTTATACACGTCACCGGGTTCGGCTGTCGGGTCACCGGGATACATTATTTTTCCCAACCGGCTAATGAACGGGTCGTCTATCTCCTGTTCCTGCCCATCAAGGTCGGCATGGCTGTCACGGGTTCGGCTGTCAAGTATGGCGAGCCATTTTTTCTTGATTCTTATGCCCATATTTTGCGCCCGCCGCATTGAATCAAGCGTCCCGGCGTTTTGCGCCCCCGTATAGGCTGTTCTGGCGTTCCTCACAGCGCTGCTATAGCTGCGTTCGCCGGTCACATCCACGATGCGCTTGGCGATCTGTGGTATGGTCTCGCCCTGAACTATGCCCTGCGTAATGGCGCTGTTCATCAACTTGTTATAGTACGTGTATGCCTTGTCCTTCACTACCCCCGGCGCGGCCTTTGGAAGGATTTGAGGGTCAGACTTTATCAGCCGCACAACGGTATCTTCGTCGTATGGCATGAAGCCCGTGTCGATGCCTGTCACCTGCTCGACCTCGTACATGGTGCGGTTCGCACCGTCGGCGAAGCAGCCAATCTTGCCCTCGTTGACGATGCGCTGGGCCTCGCGATCAGCGTTGAGCAGTATGCGGTCAATCTCCGCTTTTCGCGCCTGCCATTGCCTGTCCTGAAACACCTGGCCGCGCATCCAAGCGTCGAAGTCTGCCTGCGTGATCTTTCCGTCCGCAAGCTGCTGCCTGTACCGCTTCTCGCGCTCCTCGTGGCGCTTCTGCCAGTCTTTCAGCTTTTCGTCGATGTCACGTTGGGCTTGACGGTAAACCCGCGACAAGCGCCATTCTGCGCGTCTGACAGCGAGGTCAGTCTGGCGCGTGCCGTAGTCATTCATCTTGGCCCTCCGTTATTCGACGTTTTTTTGCTTAGAGAATCATTGGTACCCGACAGGAAGTAACGAACTTCGTATATGAGGCACATTGCACCGTTTCGCATCCGGTGATTCAGCTTTACCCTATCCAACCATCCTCTGCTGCCGGGATATTTGTCTTTAACGCCAGCCCCCGTTATTCGACGTACCTGTAGCCGCCGTTATTGTCCTGCTCCACCGCGCCGGTCTGCTGGCCTTTGAGAATGTCCTCGACTATGGCCTTGACCCGCGCTTCAAGCTCGCCGTCGTCGTTGAACCGTTCGGCGTCCTGCGCATCTTTTCGCTTCATAATCGCGTCCTTCATGTCCGTCGTGACGTTGGGTAGCAGGTCAAGAATGGTTTCATCGTCCAGCCATTCAGATTCAGCCACCACCATATTGACCTCTTCAAGCTCGTTGGCAACGCGGTTGCGGTCAAATTGCGGCGTTCCTTCCAGCCCTTGCAGCGCGAGAATTTGCTGCACGAACTCGATCACATAATACTCGAAGTGGTCCGCTTCCTCGTCCTGCGCCTGATATGCGGCCTTGATCTGCGTCGCTGTTATGTTACCCGCCGCGACGTCCTTGGGGTTCATCGCCCCGAAATCGCGGTAAATGTCATACTCGATGCGCGTCAGGAACGCCTCGCGGGACTGATACGGCGGCTCCTGCGTGTACGGCGTTACTCTGCTGTTGTCCGTGTCCGCAACCGCCGCATGGCTCAACCGCAGCCTGTCCATGAAGTGCTGCACGTCATCGTCGGTCATGCCGCCCGCGTTCTCCATCAGCCAATATATCTGCGCACAGTCGGCCTCATCGTTAGCGTAGCCGCTTTTAATCAGGTCGTATGCGTCGATGTTGGGCCGCATACCAACAAGCGTGCTTTGATGCTGCTCGTTCGCGTAAAGCGGCACGATAGGCAACGCGCCGTAGTTTTCCTCACCGATGACCTCATCGCCGCCCGCGTTGGTGCTTTCCACCTTGTACTTGTACGGCTGTTTGGGCTGCATCTCTTCCAGCGTCAGGCCGCTTTTGCCGCCCTTGCTCTGGTATTTGGTGTAGCCGTCCTCTTCGTACAGCACCGCGTAAACCGGCTTCTGTTTCCAGTCGATGCTCCAATACCGGATGCCCGCCCGCAGGGTGTTGTCCGTCTCGTCCCACAGCGGCACGAACTCCGTCAGCTTGAACACGTGCAGCCGATCAACATTCCAGAACCCGAAGCTCATGCCGTGGCGCAGCGCGTACTTTCCGGCAGTGTAAAGGTCGGTGTCGAACTTGTCCCCCAGCGCTTCCTTCGCGCCCTCCGTGTCAATGGTGATGCCGTTGCCAAGGCTGTACGAACACCTGTCCGTGTTCAGCCGGTGAAAGAAGTTGCTGGCGATATGATGGTTGCTGGCCGTGGTGTCCGTGGTCTGACCAACGCCCATCGTCTCCTTGCCCGCCTTCTCGTCGATCTGCTGGCTGATGCTGTACAAGCGCTTTACAACGCTGTTGATGGTCACATTGCGCTGGGCGTCGTATTCGTCCGCGTCCACCGCGATCTTATAGGCGTCGCTGTTGCGGTGCTCCTGTATCGCGTCCCGCAGAAACGTCAGCAGCTTGCCCTTTTCAACGGCAGCCTGGAAATCCTGAAAAGTTTTCAACGGTATCACCCCTTATACAGCGAACGGAGATATATACCCAGTGCTGTTCCGTCTGTCATAGTACCTGCACATAACTGCCGCGCTGTCCGGCGCGTCGTCGTGCTCAGCGTCCTCGGTGTAGTCCATGATCTCCGCTATGTAGTCACGGTCAGTCCCTTCAAGCCACACGATATTGCCCCACCATTTGCGAAGGTAGGTGCTGATCTTCATGTACTTGTTTTCGCTCTCAGTGTATGTCCGCGCCCGGTAGCCGGAACGCTGAATCTCCTTGGCAAGGAAATTCTTGTCCGCGTTGCTCTCGCACATGATCGGCCCGCATTGCAGCCGGCGACATTCGCTGATAATCACATCCAGCACCGTGTCAACGTGCCCGTGCCACTTGCGCCCGTACAGATACAGCGTGTCGCCCCTGCGTCTGCCGCAGGTGAACGCCGTGCTGTCCTCGCCGCCGTAGGCTGCGTCAACGTGTGCTACGCCGTCCCGAAGGAGTGCTTCATCGTCTGTGAACCTTGGCGCTGTCGTGAACAGCGCGTTTTCGCTTGCGATGTGGCGCAGTTCGTAGTTGGCGGCGAACAGCGACGGCGACATGGACTGTCGCAAATCGTCAAGCTGCCCTTCATCCAGCATGCCGGTATGGTAACAGTCCCACATCTCCGGCTCCGGCATAAGCTCAAAAGCATCCTCTTTATGCCACGGCGTGCCAGTGTTAATGAATCGCCCGCCGGGATTGCAGATGTTTTGCAGCTCCATGTAGACCGCTTTCGTGCGCTCGCGCTCGGCGTGGCTCACGCGGTCTTTGAGGTTTACGATGTCGTCCGTGATGATGATGTCCGCGTGCTTGCCCGTGATGCTGCCGCCGATGCCGATGCCCTGTAGCTGGGCGGCACCGCGCGGCGCGGCGTAGATGTTCAGCGTGATCTCGCTGGACGTATCGCGGGCAATCGCAAGCTCTCCGCCGGTCAGGGCATGGTAGATGTCGCGCATGATGTCCGTGGACAGGATGCGGGTGACCGTCTTGATGACCTCCGCAACGTCGCCGTCCGTCTTGCGCAAAAAAATGATGTTCTGGTCAGGGTGCCAGAGCATCAGTAATGCTATTGCCACACAAAGACAGGTCGTCTTGTATGACCCACGGTGGGCTTGCAGCGTCATGTCGTCCTCGGAGGTCACCATGCGCTTTATCCAGCCGCCGTGGAGGTCGTCCCGGAAGTCCGTATAGCCCAGCGCGCGGCCCAGCGCGGCAGGATGGGCGATAAACCAACGCGCCTTTTCCTGTGCCGTCATTGCGCTTCACCCTTCATTGCTTCAAACGCTTCATCAAGCGCGGCATGGTTGGCGGTGACGATGTTCACATCAATCTGGCGGTCATCCACCAAATCCCGGTATGCCCGTGTCAGATCAGTCAGCTTGTACTTCTTGCCGCCGTCATTGCGCTTGGTCATGCGCCCGCCCTTTTCACCCTCATAGGCCATATTGGATGTATTCTTGTACAGCTCCGTGCCGATGCTGTCCGGCAAGGCATCTACCTCGCGTTCAAGGATGTTCAGCAGCTTTGCCCGGATGCGCTCAGCCTTGACGGCATTGTTGGCAGTAGCATCTGCTTTCTTTTGCACACTCTTTGCTAACGCCCTGCTTTCGGCCTCATCCCTCTGCTGTTTCCACCCTTCGGCATTAGCCTTGTTCATCAATACGCCAGCCGAAACACCATGCTTCTTTGCCAGTGCCCTTTGGCTTATGCCGCCGCCGATGTACTCAGCCTTTATCGCGTTCCAGTCGGGCTTTGTGTTATTTCGCGCAATCGTGAATCACTCCTATATTTTTGCCTTTCGGCGTTTTTTTGTCTTGAATATGCTCTTGTCAGGCTTATGCTCGGCGTACTTTGCAAGTATTTCCCGGAACGTACGCATTATCGGCTCCATGTTGTATACGACAGTACCAACCTTTACAGGTTTCAGATAATGCCTGAAGTTGATCGCTTCATTATCTACCCCGGAAGTTGTGAATGCCCTCTTATGGGTCATCCTGCACTCGTATATATCGCCGTACAGCTTCACCATATGCTCACCACGCTTCAACCCAGCTTTGAGGTATTCAGCGCGGCAGCCTGAAAGGTCCTTATTGTGTGCTTGCCCCGTCTTACCATATCGAAGTGGTATAATCTGCAGCACCGGCAAACCCATCTGTGCGCATTTCAAGCGATATTCAATATCGTCTTCGAAATCGCCATGGAACACATCAGGGCATGATTCAAGGTCCAGAGCGAAAATACTGTACACATATCGCTCACGCAGAAACTTCTTTTCCGGTATAGACGTGCCCGAAAGTTGACAGCCAACCATAGCAGCGTTTGTATTTTCCAGCACAGTCACAAACATCTTGATATAGTCATCAAGCATACCTGGTTTTGCGATGATACGATAACGCATCGTCACATCGTCTTGCTTGTCCATGTATGCAATTTCCAGCTTGTCTATATTGTCATCCAACTGGACAAGATACCTATATCCATTTTCCCGCGCCCACTTTATCGCATAGCTGCGGTTCATCGGAGCGTACCACGCATTATCGCTGTTCTTGATGTTCGCACAGTACCATTCGCGGTAATCATCCGGCACGTTGATAATCGGCAAATCAGTCACATATCCCTCGCTGTTGTTGGATATGATGACCATATCATGCTCTGTCTCCAAACGCTCTGTAGGCCGCTGTTTCGCCGTCCCAGGACGTTTCCCGCTGATTTCTACTATGAGAATACGGTCAGACATCATCGCCACCCATTTCTTCCCATAGCTTCTGAATCTTCTCGACGCGCTCCCGGCTCATAGATCGGCATACTACCTCATATGTCACGCCATCCTCATTGTCCTCCACCGCCGAGTTGTCCTTTTCATTGAGCACATCCAGCCCATCCAGATCCCCGAAGTCGAAGCCGGTAAACAGATCAACGTCTATCGCATCCAATTCTTCCAGCAGCAGCTTATTGTCCCATATGCTGAAATCCGAGACCTTGTTGTCAGCGATACGGAAAGCCCGCACCTGTTCGTCTGTGAGGTCGTCCGCAACGATGCAAGGGACTTTATCAAGCCCCATCTGCAACGCCGCCTTGAGCCGCGTATGGCCGCACACGACGACATTGTTACGGTCAACGACAATCGGAACCTTGAATCCATATGCCTTGATGGATTCAATGACCGGCTGCACCCCCCCATCATTCATGCGGGGATTATTCTCATAGGGTATCAGCTTTTTTGGACTGATATAGACAATCCGTTCTTCCTCCCCGGCAGGTGGCCGGTTGTTGTCAACATAGTTCTTCATCGTGGCCTCCTATGCCAAACCGCCGTAAAGCGGCATTATAGCGTGTTTCGCTTCACGCTTATAAGTTATCGCGCAAACAAATAAAACGGCTCTACGGGCCGTTTCTGCGCGTCTGACAACAAAATAGGCGGTTGGCGTATCGCTGTACGCCATTAACCGCCGTGTCGCCCCTACATCACAGCCGGACTTGGCCTTGGCCCGGTTTCGGAGCATCCCGGCTTTTCATTCGGAAGAAACCGGGGAACCAAGTGGGTACTGGCTTACGTTGCCATTTGGCATCGCGCCACCCTGGAGCCAGCGGTCAGACTCGAACTGACGTGTAAACGCTTACAAGGCGTTCTCCCAGCCAACTGGGCCACACTGGCATATGCAGTTCCCCGGGGCTATCCCTTGCAATTCCCCGGGGCATTGTCATTCTCTGTGAGGCGTTCTGCTTACTCTCACATCATCCGGGCGCTACCCGGCATCTGGTGGCGGGAGTGGGACTTGAACCCACGGCCTCCTGGTTATGAGCCAGACGAGCTACCACTGCTCTATCCCGCGATGTAGCCCACCTTTGCTCTGGCGTGGAACGCTTCGAGAGGTGGGCACCCATCCATCGCCGTTGTGAATCCTGTAAGCCAACGGGGACAGATGCGGTTCGGCTTATAGCCTTGAAAGGAGTGAACCCAAATGGCTGCCCCATCCGGTTCATGGCGCAGAGTGTAGGATTTGAACCCACGTGTGTTTCCACCAACGGTTTTCAAGACCGCCGTCATAAGCCGCTCGACCAACTCTGCATATTGCCGGGTTTCCCCGGCTTCGCGCCCTACCATACCGCGTGGCTTGTATGGCATTTTATTATGGCGCATTGGCGCAGCTTGAAGGATTCGAACCTTCATGTCCCGTAGGACAACGGATTAGCAATCCGTTGGTTTCACCAACTCACCCAAAGCTGCATGAATCCGGGGATTACGCGCCCCGGCTTCGCGTGGTTTTCCATTGCCAGTTCCGTCCCCACCAACGTGAAAGGAGGCGGCGTGGGTGAAAGTCCGAAGCCCCACGCTCTTTATTTATCCCGCTCCCGATCACTCGCGGCAGTGACCGGGTAGCACAACCTGTGGACGGGACTATTCATCTACCGTCCGCATGGTAGAAGGATAGCACATTTTTACTGCATTGTGTTGACCTACTTTCTCCCTTTGTATTCTGCAAATGTGGGAACAGTCTTAAATATTGCTTTATCGTTTACCCATCTGGCAAGCTGCCGCTGTTCAAGAGGCGGCTCTGCATTGGTTGTAAAATCCCTGTATGGCTGTGCAAACGGGTTAGCCCCGATCTCTCGCAATCGAATCACCCGCCGTTCTGCCGATTCTATGTCTTGAACCAGCACGTATACGAATACTCTGTACGGCTTTACCCCATGGGCTTGTAATCTGTCGATGGCTTTCAGCACCACGTCCAGCATTGCGTCCGTATCCGCACTCATACGAATGAACCTTATCCATTTGAGCCTTGCCAGCAGCCCCGCCACCTCATCGTCAATGAGCCGTGCGTCCAACCCCTGGTTGAAGTCCACCCGCACGTCCTGCCCGATCATGTCCGCGATCTGCTCCAACCCCCACTCGCAGGATAGCACATTATTGTCCATGAACACAATGTCCCGGCTGTCAGGCCGCTTGATCTCACGCCACGTCCGATAGGGCTGGATCAGTCCTTCCTTCTTTGGCACGATGCACCACGGGCATTTCCGTATGCACCCACGGGTCAAAAAACCAATTGCATGGTTGCAATTTGGGTAAATGCTATAATCTGGGAACATCGCATCTATCTCCGGCGGCAATTCATCCATGATTCCGTACCCGGTGCCGCCCTTGATCGCGTCCGGCGGCAAGTATGGACACTCCTTGGTGAATGTGAACACTTTGCTTGAATAAACACGGTCATATGGCAAGAGGGGATTCCACCATTCGACGGAATCGCCCTGTGCCTTATGCCACGCCGACAGCTTCATCAGCGCAAGGTTCGGAAAGCCCGTATCATCGCTATCGTGAATTGCTATGTTCATGCTATCGGCTCCATGTCTCCGCTTTTCATTTCGTGGAGAATCCAGTAGAATATCCGGCGCACAACGTAGAACTGCCGTTCTCCCATCGGTGGTCGGGTGTCCGGGTTGGCGTACATCGCCTGTACCCCGCTTCTCTGCGTCACGGCACGGATGATGTAGCGCGGGTCGATCGTCCACTGATATAAGTCTCTCGCAGCGTCAGAAGCCCCTCTCGCGGCCTGTTCGATCATGCGTATATCGTTCAGCAGCTTATCCCGCTTCGCCGCCGTAGCTGCCACAGGGTCGCCCACATGACCGATGCCGTGGGGCAGGAAGGTTCCGTACTCCTTCCCGCCCCTGTGGTAGATCGTAGGGACAGGCGTGGACAACCGAAGTGTCAGCAGGGCCGCCGCATCCCGCTTCTTTGCGTCGTACTGCAAGCAGAAGTAGGTCAGCTCCTTGTATTCTTCCCAAGAAATCCCCCAGTCATCCAGTTTGATGGGTCTTGTGCTCGGCATTGTTTACTCCTTCCGTCCCAGTATGCGTTCCAGTCCTTTGATCGCTCCGTCGATGTCCCCCGCGAGGGCTTGACCCCGCAGAGTTTTGATCTGCTGGCGGGTCAGGCTCCCGGCGTTGGCTTTGATCGCTCGGAGGGTTTCGTTCAGCCTATTCATCCCGGCTGGTGATGTCGAAAGCATCACCGATGGCGTGGAGCGTGTCTGCCAGATGGTTGCACAGGCTGATGAACCACGGCACAGCCTTGTCTGCCATCACTTTCCCGCGTTCGGTTTC
>Ga0326513_10001466_pt1 | contig 18532 bp, 14 predicted proteins | sample 2_2465_0518_D_FD_203654 | JGI IMG/M metagenome (GOLD analysis project Ga0326513, IMG submission 203654) | Bovine rumen microbial communities from UC Davis, California, United States - 2_2465_0518 | ecosystem: Host-associated > Mammals > Digestive system > Stomach > Rumen | place: USA... | reverse complement strand
TAGTCCTGGTATGTTCCTATTTTGCATAATTCGATGTCGCCAAGATTGAGCGGGAGGGTCTGTTTTGAGTATGGGACAAAATCAGTTCCGCTAGACCCCTCTTCTATCATTGGACGAAATATCAAGTTGTTCACAGTCTGCCCAGACCTGATAACAATATTTATTTCATTATAAGTTCCCGCTGGGACGATAACGCCATTGCCGTAATCTGCTTTAGGAGCACCAGACGTTTGAAGAGAATACGTCGAATAGCTCCCCCCACTTGGACACCCAGTCATGAAGCATGTTTTATCCAGTACAAGGTTCGAGACAACATGGAAGAAAGCCGAACCGCTCGCTGTACCGTTTAGAGTATATGTTCCATCGTCGTTTCGAGTACATGTAATACCCGATCTTGTTTCCGTCCGCAAATCGTTTGGCAAAAGATTTTTCCCCCGAACCTCGACCGTTTGTAACCCAGTAACCGTCTGAATCGGCTGTGGATAGTCTGGGTTAGGGCTAGGAGTTCCGCCGACATATGGCTCGTAGGAGGTAGCAGTTGAGCCTGCCTCTAGCATGGTCTTGATGCTCGGACAATCAACAGTCGTTCCATTCCCTACTCGAACTACGAATTTAATATAGTCTGTCGATGGTGTTGCAGCTGTCTGCGTTCCTGCAGAGCGAAAACCGAGTAAGGTCTTATTCCATTGACCAATAGAATTGGCACTATGCACATAGTAAGCAATTCCAAGAGTTTCAATCGGTGCATCTGAGCTTATCGTATAGCTTTGGCCGCCGACTATTCCTGAATCTGCGAGGCTAACAGTTCTTGAAAACTCAACATCAGCGGTCGCTGTTCCTGCCAATCCAAATGTTCCATCGCTATTAAGCGTTAAAGTAACCCCACTTATAGTTGTAGAGCTTTCAACAAGTTGTAGTAGGTTCTTCCCCTCATAGCTTTGCTGGAAAGTATCGCCGTCTAGCTGGAAGCTCTCCATTTTGCCCGCTTCGTCGGTGATCGTGGCCGTAATAGGGTTGCCGGTAGCCGTAGTGGTCGTATGCGCTTTCTCGGTCATATATAGTAAGCTATCTTCGCCAGTTTCCGGCAGCTCCGTAACGACTGTTGGCGTAAAGTTTTGCCCGGCTGGGCCTTGCTCGCCTTGCGGGCCTCGTATACCCTGCTCGCCTTGCGGGCCTTGGCTTCCGGTTTCGCCCTTATCGCCGCGCGGGATAGTAAAGTTAAGCACGGCGTTATGCTCGTCGCCTACGTTTTCTACGCTCGCATTTGTGCCAGGTGCGCCAGTATTGGTATTGGCTACGGTGATAGTAGCAGCTGCGCCAGTATCGCCCTTTGCACCCTTCGCGCCTTCTGGGCCAGTATCGCCTTTAGGGCCTTGTGCGCCAGTCGGGCCTTGTGCGCCAGTCGGAATACCGAAGTTAAGCACTACGTTTCGGGCATCGCCGCTATTGGTTACGGTCGCATCTGCGCCAGGGGCTAGCGTGGTTGTGCTGCCAACGGTAACACTAGCACTCAAGCCAGCTGGGCCTTGTGGGCCAGTAGCGCCCTGTGGACCAGTTGCGCCGGTGTCGCCCTTGTCGCCCTTCGGGCCGCCGGTGTTTTTCAGCTTAAAATACGCGCGGCGTGGGTTAGATTCGATTTTATTATCTGCGTTTACGATGTTTATTCTTGCCATTTTACGCCCTCAAAGTAACGACTGGCACGATAGATAGTTTGCCAAAAACGATCGTTTCGGCCACGTCGCTGTTTACTAATTTAATGTCGTAATAATAGTCGCCAAAGTCTATATCTGTTTCTAATTCGGTCAGCGCCAAGTTTAGATAGCCTTCGTCGTCGTACTCTGCATCCGTACCGACTGTCCACATTTTCTTAATAAGTGCGCTGTCGTCCGTCTGGTCGTTGTCCGGCTCGGTTTTGACTGTAAAATAAAGATTGTCGCCGTCTTGGAAGGTGTAAGAGTCCGACTTAACATATAGTACCTGTGTGTTTTTCTGCGGAATAATAAGAGGTTGCATAGCTAGGCCTCCTGTTTAATAAGTCCGTTAGCGAACTCGTCCGCTTTTCTGTCGATTTTTTGGCGTGTTTCTTTAGCGATGTCGCTATAGCGGGTCATAAGCTCGTACGATGCCTTCTTTACGCCCTTAATGGCGGCTACGATGTCGGCAAATTCGCCGCGCTCTTTGTCGCTCATTTTCTTATCGGCTAAGATTTCGTACGCCTCGTCTACTAGCTTGTCTAGCTTTTTACCGAAGCACTCGAACTTATCGCCCAAGGAGTCTTTTTTTTCGATTTCCTCGATGTACATTTAATGTCCATCGCGATCGCCAAAACTAGCTTTATTATATCACGATGCCTTATGTTAAAATTTAAGCAAAGGATGTATGATATATGGCTTTTGAGATTATAACGACGTTAGCTTTTACTTTTAATTATTTAATGATTCCGGTGGGTATTATCGGCATAATTGTTGGCGCTGCAAGTAATGCCCGCCGCGTAAAACGTGGTTTGCCGAAGCTCGATAGGGGCGGATGGATAGCGGCGGAGATTCTTTTGATAGTCTTGGCCATCCCGTTGTACTCTGTACTTAATCTAATTATGAGTATGGCATAAAAAATAGCCCCGGAGGGCTATTTTTCTTTACTCTAGTGCGCTCGTGTCGTCTAGGTATGATTGCAAGAGTTTTTGCGCCCTTGCTAGTTTGTTTTGCCGGACTTCTTCAGAGTCGAAGGCGGTAGGCACATAGCTTTGGCCTAGTCGCTCTGCCTCTCTTGCTGGCACGTTTGCGCCGGACATGAGGTAGCCAATCGTAAGGGCCAGGGCTTGCGCCTGGTTAGCGTAGTCGTCGCCGCCGGTTAGATTTACTAGCGGGTTAAGAATTGTGCTAGACATTGCCGTTTTTGCCGTTGGGGTCATTTGCGACAAGGTTTGCAGCTGTTCCATTGCGGCTAGCGCCTTTGACTGGTTGGAAGATAGCGCCTTTGGCTCTTTTTCTTCCGTAGCGTATAGCTTGTTGGCTTGGCTGTAGAGGTCTGCAAGCTGCGTCCATGCGGTCATGTCGCCTGCTGCCATCGCCAAGTCCATGGCCTGCGATAGTTTTTCGCGTGGGTCGGTGCTTTGCGCTTGCGTTGCGGTCGGTTGCGGAATTTGCGAGCGTAGCTGTTGTGCCTGGTCGCCGGTGTACATATAGTTAGCCGCGGCGTTTGCGTAGTCGTTAGCTGCGCCCTGTAGCTCGTTGCGGTTGTTAGCGTAGTTGCCTTCAGTCAAGCCAGCTTGGCGCGCGATTTGGCGGTTAGCTACGTCGCCAAAGGTTGGCAAGAGTCCTGCGTAGCTTGCGTTGGCTATGGTTGTATCGTTTAGCGGCGCGGCCACTCTTTCTGCGATATTTGCTGCCTTGTTGGCTACTTTTCCGGCGTTGTCTGCGAGTGCTGCCTTAATGCCGTTTGCGAGTGCCTGTTTAATTGGCGCTTGGCCGTTAATCTTTGCGAGCTTCTTCTGTGCGTTTTTAATTGCCATTTGTTTACCTGTCTTTGAGTTAATGAACTTTGATGCCGCGACTTGGCCTAGCGCCGTAACTGGGTTAGCGCTTGTAGCGCCTCTAATTGCGCGCTCGGCGGTGTTTGCGGTATCTGCTACGCGTTGGCCGTATGTGCCCATATTGTACCGCTCCGCTTCAGATAGTAATGACAGTTTGGTAGGGTTGGCCATAAGCGCGCGTACGTCTTGGATAGACAGATTTGGTTTAGCAAGTAGCACATCTACTCTGCTTGCCCATTCTTGGTTGCCAGGCAATACGTTTTTAAGCGCGTTTGCGTTTACGTTCGATGCTACGTCTACGCCGTTTGTGGCTTTTTCGATATAGTATTTGCTCAAGTCTACTAGCGCATCGCCGTATTTGTAGTCGCCGCTGTTTTCGTTGCGTTTGCCGCGCCTAAGCATTGTATAGCCCTCTTTCTCAAGGCCCTTGCCTAAGTCGTACATATCAAGCCGGCTCATTGTGCCATCTTCATTTACGCGATATTTCTTGCCAGCACTCTCTAGCGCTCTGTTTATGCGCATTTGCACGTTTTTGTCTGCTCCGGCATTAGCTCTATCATAGACTGCTTGCATCGTGGTTGGAATATTCGTGTCAATGTCGCCGGCTTTGTCTAGTGATTTGCGAATAATCTTCGAGCCGATGCCGTCTTTGCCGGTGATTCTTTCTACAAAGCCGTCAATTTGCGCCCTATCAGTCAACCCTAGCTTGGCCATATCAAGCATGGCGTCCGGCAAGCCTTCAATTTGGTTGCTCATGCGTATAGTGCCATACTGATCGCGCACTCCGCCAATAATTTGGCTTTCCAGTTCCCTGCGCTGGTTAGCGAGTTCTTCCTGTTGCTTGAAGGCGGCATACTCTGGCGTTCCTGGCTGAATTAGTGCCGTTTCTTCTGGCTGTACCGGTGCTACGTCTGCGCTTTGGCGTGGTGCTGGCAAGTTTTCCGGCTCTGCGTTCAGCGTTCGGCGCGTGTAATTCGGCTCTGCCATGCCTTGTGGCGCTGTTGGCGCGGTGTTTGTGGCGTTTACCGTAATTTCGTCTGCGCGCGCTGGGCCGCCTTGTACGTCAATCGTGCGGCGTGGGTAGTTATCGTCTACAATCTGTTGCGCCGTCCTGTCATACAGGTTTTCGTCCATGGCCAATGCGCCGCCAATGTTGTCATTGGTGTAGTAGTTCTTGCGCATATCGGTTCTGGCAAATTCGCGGTACTTGTCCAAAATGTCCTCTGGGGTATATTCACCGTTCTTTAGGCCGATGTCCTCCCAGTCGTTGCTACCGAGTTTGCGGCCGCCTTCTTCTACAAATGGCAATAATTCCGGCTCAATGTCTGCGCGGGTCTGGCCGGTGCGTCCTAGCCAGTAGTCCTTGTAGTCGTCTAGGTCGATTTTTGGCAAGTCTGATTTATTCTTATAAGCGCCAAAAACTCCGTCGTCATGCGTCGTGTTCCAGTAGTCCGCTGCGCCATTTCTGATCGCGCGATAGTCTGCTGGGTCTAGCGTTTCTTTTAGATATTCCAAAACATCTTCTGAGTCGCCCATCTCGCCTCTTGCGATAGCTTCGGCTAGGGTCTTGTTGCCGTTGTAGTCGTCCATGCCAAAGAGTTTGCGCAGCGATGCTTCATTATTCGGCAGTTCGGCTTCCGGTAGGTTCTTGCCGGTTAAAATGTCGTTAATATAGCCATTTCTCGTGCGTGGTGCGCCTTCTGGCAAGTTTTCGCCCTGTACATAACCGTCGATATAGCGGCCTGTGCCTTTCCGAGTATTGCGGATGTTTACAGGTACTCGCTCCGTGCCTGCGTCGTAGTCAGTAATCGGGATGTTGCGTACTTGCGCTTCTGGCGCGTTTGCAGCGTCCTGTAGCGGGTTTTTCTTCAAAGTTGGCAAGTCATTCACAATCGGCGCATTGACCGCTCCTGCGCCATTCTGTGCGCCCATGGCTCTATTTTTAAGCGCGCTATAACCACGTCCGGCAAGTCCGAGCGTTCCGGCTACCGTCGCGCCGCCAAGTGCGCCACCTTGTGCGCCTTGCGCCATGTTAGATAGCACATCGCCAAGGCTTCCGCCGTTAAGTGCTGTCGCTAAGCCTGCGCCGGTTGCGCCTGCTGTTGCGCCGCCGATTGCGCCACGTCCGAGCTGTGAAGTTGCGGCGTTTGCCAATTTCTGCGCCGTAGCGTTCTTAAATTGTTTGCCTGCGACTTTTCCAAGCGCGTTGCCGGCTACTAGGCCTGCTGCGCCTGCTCCGCCACCGATTAGGGCGTTGCGGGTGAGTTCTTCCGCCGTCGCGTTCGGGTTCTCTGCTTTTGTCTGGCCAATTCCAGAGAGTGCGCCCTGCGCGATGTTGGCTACTGGGCTAGCTGCTACGCCTGGGATAAGGTCGGATAGCGTAACTGCTGCGTCAAGCGCCTTGCCTCCAGCCATGCCGTAGCGTTCTTTGGCGTTGTTCCCGCCTAGAATCTTTTTGCGCGCCTGTTGGGTGTAGCTATCTTCTGCGTTTTTGCTTTTTCCGGCGGCCAAGTCGCGCCAGCCGTTAATAACATCGTTGGTCGCGAGCCATGCCGTATCGCCAATATTCTTAATGGAGTTGCCGATGCCGGATAGTACCGAGCCAAGCGTGCCGCCTAGCGGCTTGTTGCTTGCCGTGTCATAGCCAGCCCTTGCGCCCTGCAAGTTAGATAGCGCCTGCGACTGCGCGCTGTTTGCTTGCGCGATTTGGCGCGCGAGGCTGTTAATTTGCTTTTCGTTATTCGTAAGTCCCTTAAATGCCATCGCGTACTCCTAAATGTATTTCAAGCCCAAGCGATCGAGTAAGGCGTTGCCGGTTGATACAAAGCTCTTGCCGGTGTTCTGGCCGTACTTCTTGCCAGTTAATAAGCCTGCTTGTAGCTCCTTCACCTCTGCGCTCTTGTCGCCAAAGACTTGTTTAGCTGCGTTGATAAGGTCTGCGCCGGAATAATCGCCGCCGTTTGCGCCGTAGTAAGTGCCGAATTTGACCGCGTTGCCCGTGCCGGTGTTGTAGAATTGGCGACCGCCGGCTTCGTCAGTCGTGTAGCTATAGCCAGTTTTTGGCTTCATAAGCTGGTTCATATACTGCTGGTAAGCGTTCTGCTGTGCCATTTGCGCATCGAATTGGCGCTTTTTCTCTGCTAGCTCTGCGGCGTGTTGCGCGGCTGCGCGTTCGGCGGCTACTTCGTTGTCGTAGCGCTGTAGTGCGTAGCGGTTGGCTTCGTCGTTGAGCTGCGCCAAGGTCTGCTGTAGCGATAGCCTGTTGCTGTTGGCTTGCGACTCCGCTTTAGATAGGTCGTTGGCCTGGTTCGTCTGCATCTGCGTAACGGCTGGCACAAAAGCCTGCTGATAGTATTTTTTGTTTGCGATTTCGTTAGCACCGCCAAAAGAACCGCCATTACGGCTTGCGGCCATGCTCGATGCTTGCGCCTGATAGTTGCGCTGGTTGTCCAGGGTTTTAGCCTGTTGCGCGTAGTCGGCGTTTATACGGTTTTTCTGCGCCGTTAAGTCGCCAGCTATTGCGTCAATTTGGTTTTGTAGGGCGTTTCGGCTATTTTCGTAGCTTTTCCCTGTTTCCGCCAAAATCTGCGTTAAGTTTGCCATGCGTTGTACAACGCGTCGCCAAAATTACTTTAATTATACCACGATGGCTTTACGCGTTCGGCGGCTTAAATGCTGTTTGGGTTAGCGTAAAAGTTATGGCCGGAGCGGTTACTGTGCCAGAGTCATAATGCCGTATGTTGTAGTAGACAGTAAGTTGCTGATCATTACGCCTATACCAGTAAATGCGCCATACGATGCCTCTATCCCACATTTCCTCTATCTGGATAGAGCCAGTAGTTAAATTAGGCACTACATCGGCCACCGCCTGTTGAGCGCCTTTATATGAAACAATGCTACGCGTTATAGCACCGGCTGGAACTGGAAAATCTACATAAACATTGCCGTTTGCGCTCGTGTTCCCTCCTACGCTAGTGGCTGGTATTGTTATATTTTTAGTGATAGAGCCGGCTTTAGAAAGGTGCATATAGTCAGAGCTAAAAATAAACCTATCTAGCCTTAATTCTTTTGTACTCATGCGTATATCCTTATGTGCGCTTTTGCTACTTCTGATTGTTGGTATGGCAAGCCCAAAGTTAAGGTAACTAGCTTATTTTCAATGGAAACATTCGGATATGTCATATTTTGCCATCCTGAATAATAGTCAAAGGTAGCGCGCCCAGATTGCTGTACCATGCCGTTTTGCTCGCGCCACAACATTACGTTTGGAAGCGCCGGTAGGTCGTTATAGACATATACATAGTTGCACGTTTCGATATGCTTTTGGTAGCCGTTCTTTACGTTATACGACTTGTCGGTATGTTTGCTTGCGCTTTGCACGATTTTACCTGTAAAACACCCCTCAAAAATGAGCGGCGCGTAGTCTTCGTCGGAGCTTAAAATTAAATTCGTTGAGCTATCTATATTTTGAGGACAATAGCCGGTATATGTAGCTGGGGCATATGCGTATATGCGAAGATGCGCGGTTAGAGCGCTTGAATATGTAGACAAGTCGTAGTCGATATATATTTTTGTTGCATCGGCGCGCAATACCATGCCGTATATACCATCGCCGCAAGGGCGGCTATCAGAAAAGTTTTCATAGCGACTCCATACGCCGAAAGTTAGCGGCGTGTATGGCAGGTTATGGTTGAAACTTTTTGTACCAGCACCATTGGCCGGTATATTAAAGCTATACGTCTTGTAGTAGCTAATCATATCGGCCGGAAAGTCGCTATTGAACTTGAAATGATGCAGCGTGGCCAGGTCGGACATTATTTTACTTCCTCTAGCACGTTAAAGCCTGGCTTCGTGATCCAAAGCCCTGGCCTCCCATCGCCAGGGGCTTGGCCAATAAGGATGCGCGGCATCCCTCCGGCATCGTAAAACACTTCGCCAAAGCGTCCGTTCGGAAGTTTGCCGCTTGTCATTTGCGTTGAGCCGCCGCCTTCGATAGTTTTAGTGTACGTTTCAGCATCTAGCATCATTAAGTTATGGTTGATGTTCTGTAGCGCGGTTTTAGTACCTTGGCTACTGCTAACCGGTATAAATCTATTAGGCATTGTTGCCTCCTATCTTATGCGTTGAGTTTGAATAGTTAAGGTGTGCGAGCGGAATACAACAGGCTGGAATGCTGCGTGGTGCTGATAGCGCAGCTGGCATCGGTAAAATTCGCCGTTTACTTGCGGTAGCGTGGTATGCACGGTCGGCTCGGTCGGCACTCCGAAGTCCGGCGGGTTATCCCAAATATAGTTCTCGTCTATAACTTGCTGGTTCTGAAGGTTGATAGAAAAGGCGTATTTTACGTTGTCGGTAAAGTCCATCGCATAGCCGCACTTGATGCTATATGGCTGGTCGGTTGAGCCAAATTCTGGTCGCCACTTGGTTATACGCTTGAGCTGGCTAGTCGTTCCGAATGGCTGGTAGTTGGTTTCTAGGTCAAAGTCGATAGGCATAACGCCGGCATCGGCATAAGGGCAAGTTTCGTCCTCTAGCTGTAGCAAGCAGAAAGCGCCGCGGCTTGGTGCGGCCAAAAAGCGGTTGCTAGCGGTTTTTGTGCATACTGCGCCAATAAATATATGAGTGTCTACGGACTCCCAAACGTGCAAGTTGGTGTTATATACCAAGCAGCTATCGTTCTGGCCGTTTCCGGTTATAGAGTAAAAGACGTACAGTCGGTTGCGGAATAGGGCCAAGCATATAGACTCTTTGCGCCCGATAGCGTCGTAAAGGTTTTGTATTGAGTTCTCGGTTAAGCTGCGCTCGCTTGAGCCATCAAATTCGTAAATACCCTTGTCGTTGGCGTAATAGGCGTAGTTCTGGTCGCAGGCTACACTCTCTTGGCTGAACGTGCCGCCTTGCGCGTTGCTGGCGCTTTGCGTCCATGCCTCGGCGCTCTGCATATACATCTGGTATTTTGCGCGCCTTGTCTGAATGTAAATCACGCCGCCAAGATTGAACATGGCCGTAATTGGGTCGCCAGTTTTGATCGCTGGGAAGTTCTGGTAAAAGTCTAGGTTAAAAGCGTCATATGTCGATATGGTCTGCGGCGTAGTGTCCACAATTCTAAGGTTTACTGTGTTGCCGCTAATACTGGTTACTTCTGCCGTTGCCGTGCCTTGGCCGGTTATCCAGTCGCCTACCGCGATGCCGGATGGCGTAATGGTGGTTTTGTTGATGCTAAGAGTAGCACCAGGGTTGCCGTTAATCGTGGCCGTTGTGCTAAAGGCCGGGCTTTTTGCCCATGTGTAGCCATAAGGGTAAGTCCATACCGCGCGCGTGTTTACGTCCGCATCGAAGTAAATAACGTTGTCGGCTGGGCCGGCCATGATGTTGGAAGGCTTGAAACTAAAGGCTGTATCTGTCTTGAGGTCTTTTACTGTAATTGCGCTATCTGTAAAGTCGCCGTTGCTAAGTACGAGCTTGTGCGGGGCTTCTTTGCCGTCCGCATATCGTATCTCGTCTAGCAGCTGGCAAAAACGTACCTTCGAAACGCTAGGCAAGTTCCTAATAGATTGCACCGACCCGTCCGGCCGTACCGAATATAGCTTATTCTGTGTCGCTACTAGCGTGTAAATAGCGCCGTTAATGTTTGCTTCGAAGATGTTTACTATCGTGCCATTTCCGTTGCCATATAGTGTCGCGTTTAGCGTGGTCGTGCCTTCGTCTACGCCTACAATAAGGTCGGATAGGCTGCCGTCCTGTACGCCTAGTTCTATCTTGACTGTGCAAGCCGTGCCAATGCCAGGCGCTAGGATGTCTAAAATATTGAAGTCCTGTAGCGTATCCGTTAACTGGTCGTTGTCGATGCAAAATACTTGCGGCGTAACGTCGCCAGGGTTTACGTTCCATGGCGAATCTATGATAGTAACGGTTAGCTTCGGCGTAACGTAATTGTCGGTTGCTCGGCCAAGTTTTACTGTAAAGCCGGATAAGCGGCTGTCAATACCTGTAGCCGTGAATGGCGTTACCAGGTTGCCGGCCTTTTGCTCGGCCGTTGCTGGAGTATTTAGCGCCGTAGCGTCTATAAGCTCCGATATAGGGTTGCTTCCGCGCCTAGTCTTGTACTCGCCTACGCGGTCAAAACGTGCGTTCATAGCCAATCTAAGCTCGTCTGAAGCCATTGTATCGTTAGGCTTGTATGTTGACATACCTTTGGCAAAATTCGTCGTAAACGGCGCGCTTTTGCGCGTTGATAGGCTCGGAATAGCTCGCCCTGTAAAGTTAGATTTGCTGGCCATTGTCCTTGTCCTCCTCTTGGTTTTCGGTTGCGTACTCGCCTAGTCCTAGCGCTGCTAGAATTGCCGGAAGCGCTACGCCTTTTTTAGATAGTTCGCGCAGTTTGTCAAAGAATTTGTCGAAGGCCGGGTTGATTTCTTCGCCATACTCTCCGCGCCCCATTCTTTTGCTATCCGTGTAGCCTTTTTGGTCCAGATAGTCTTGCAGCATCCTAGATTCTTGCTCGATCCTGCTGCCGTAATAGTCTAGGTTTCTAGCGTGGTTTTTTCGTATCTGGCTGCGGCTGTGTAGCAGCGGCAGTAGCTCTTTTTGCAAGTCCTTATAAGCGTTTTTAACATCTTCTGCATATCTTCCGTCTTGAGCGTCGGCTTCGTGCTGGAATGAGTGCAAGCGCTCGTGCGCCATTGTGCTGATAGCGTTCTCTGGGTTGGTTACTTTATCTGTTATAGATATTTCCTTCGCGTCCGGGCGATAGCGGCCATAAGTAGTCTTGTCGCTATCGTGGCGCAGCTGGCGCTTGTTTGTGTTTCCTGGGGCAATTCCTAGCCGCTCCGATAATACGGCATCGGCCGCACCGGTAAAGCCGCCTCTATTGTTTGTCGCTTCGGAGGCCTTGTTGACCATAGTTTTTACGGTCTTAACAAAGTTTTTGCGGGTGTTCTCTATAATCGTGTCTTTTAGCTCTGGGCCATAGTAATTGGCATCGCGCACTTGCTGTATCTTAGCCTCCATACTAGCCCTACGCTGCGGATCGCCGGCGTAATAAACATCGAATAGCTCATCCAATGTTGCATTTTCTATGCTCTTATTTCCAAAAAGCGCCTTAGTTATGTATTCTTTGCGCGCTTTTGGCTTTAGGCCGTCCGCCTGTCGCGCTATAACGTCTATCCCGCTTGTCGGCATCGTTTCTGGGTTGATTCGGTTATATAGCTCGTTTTCCGGCAGGCCGTTTTTGTAATTCGTCATAATGTCCGTCGCCCTGTCGCGCATCGTCTGCGTAACTTGGCCATTTACTGGCGCGTAAGGGTTTACGTCGGCTACGTCTATAGTTTTTGGCGTAACTGGCTGTGTTGGCTGGTCGAATAAGCCTAGCTGGGCCGTTGCCGTCTTTGGCGTGGTTGTTTGCGTCTGGTCGAATAGTCCTAGCTGTCCAGGGGCTACGCGCTCGGCCATGATGTCTACATTGTCAGTCGGCGTGAGGTTGTTTACCGATTTAATCTGGTTAGAGTCGAACACTACATATTGGTCGTTAGGGCCGCCCATAACGTCCGCATCATAGTTAGTCCCTTTTATTACAATGCCGTCATAACCTTGCGACTTTAAGCCGTCGACATATTTTTGAATTGAGCCATGGTCTTTTAAGTACATACCTATACCGCCTACATTCGCGTCCTCCGCCGTCTGCCCATCGACTTTGTATAGGTCAGTCCTGAACTGCTCGTAGGCATCGCCGTATTTTAGCTCCGATATTCTGTCTTGCAGGGCGCTTTTTTCGGCATTTAGCTTCTTTATATTCGAGATTTCGTCTACGAGCCTGGCAGCCTTTTCGTCGCCATAGCCTTTATCTGATAGCCATTTTTTAGCCATATCTTCGTTGCCCTGGTTTACCATATTTTGAACCATAGACGCCTTATATAAATCGTCATAATAGAGGTCAGTGTCAGATAACTTGCTAGGCGCTAGCTCTAGTTCTTGTAGCTGTTTTGTTAGCGACTCTATTGCTTTGCTATTGTCAGCGGCTTCGTATATTTTAGGGTTTTTAATGTTTAAGTAAGTTTTCATAGCTTTAGGCTCTCCGCTACCGTACCATGTGGATTCTGCCCAGTTCTTAGCGTTTTTCTCTGTCGGAGTAAACCAAAAACCTACGCTGGAGTTATTGTTGCTAGTTCCGTTACTTTTGCCATGGCCGAATACGGTAAAATCGCCTTTAGTTCCGTGGTACATAGGCATAAGGTTTCCGTCGGCATCTCGTATCACGCTGTCTTTGAAGTACTCTCTTTGCTCTGGTGATAGCATAGCGTCAGCGACGGCGTTTTGTTCTGGCGCTAATTCAGCCATAACTTCTTCGTCCGGCAAAAGGCTAATTTGGTCTTTACTAAATACGCCGTACTCTTTCGCCGTATTATCGGTGTTAGGATACATCCTAGCGGAAAAACTATCATAAGGCGAGTTCTGCAATGCTGCTAAATCAAGATAGCCCTTCGTTAGCTGCGCGTTATGGTATTTGTCGCGCCAATCGGTCATTTTTTGTATAAAATCTTCTTGCCCGTTTAGCTTCCCCAATGGCGTTGCATAGTTCCATAGCTCCCTTATCTGGTCGTCCGTCAGGTTATCTAGGTCTAATGTGTTGTCCATTTTAAGGTTAGCGCGGTAGACTTTGCCCTTTTTGCCTTTCTCGTTTACAAACATCGAATCTGTAGGCTTGCGCTCGTAGCTATATTCGTCTGCTACGCTTGGGCTATCCGTAAAGAATATCGCTTTTTCTCCGCTTCCAGTATTTTTGCCGGCGCGTTTAATATCAAACTCCGTTATGCCCGCTTCTGGCGATCCATGATAATACACTTGTTCTGGCGCTAATTCAGCCATAACTACTTCTTCGTCCATAATTGCTGGCGCGCTATTCTTCGCGCGTGTTTTCTTCAGCGCTCCGGCCAAGCTCTGTACGCCGCCTGTGCCTGCGCCCAAGAGTGCGCCAAATTGTGCGCCTTGTGCTGCGCTCTGTAAAATCTGGTCAGCGTTTCCGCCTTCGATGGCCGTTCCGCCTGCCTGCGATAGCGCACCGCCTAGTGAGCCTGTAGCTGCGCCCTTGAGTACTCCGTTAGATAGCACTTTGCTACCGCTGTTGGCTAGTGCTTTGCCAAGTCCGCCGGCTGCTAGCCCTGCGCCTGCTCCGACTGCTGCGCGTTGTGCGCCTTTGCCCCAATCGTAGTTTTCGCCGTTAAACTTGAACTCGTCTGCAAGGCCTCCAATTGCGCCCTGGATGGCGTTTACTGGCGCGGACTGCCCAAGTCCTGGTATTAAGTCAATCGCCGTTTGTGCGCCGTTTAAGGCCGTTCCTAGGCCCTTTGCGGCTGCGTCCTTGTCGCTGTCTGTTTCGTATAGCCATTTTCTGAAGTCTTTTTGGCGCTGGTTTGCGTCTTTTACTGCCTGGCCGTAGCTTTTCTTGTTGATAAGCGCATCCAAGCCAGCCGTTAAAACGTTGTTAGTAGTTCCGCCGCCTAGCACGTCTAGCGTACTCTTGCCCAAGTCTGTAAAGCCTTGCGCCAAGCCGCCCAAAAGTGAAGATAAGCCCTGCGCCATAATTAGTACCTCGCCCGTAGAGTGATAGGTAGCCGCGCCCTGTTAGCGTCCTCTTGCTGGCGTGGACAGTATCGCTCATTCATGTTTATTAAGATTTCGTCTGCCTTGTTCTCGTAGATCGCGGCATAGTCGAAGTTGTCGCGGCTCTGTTCGCATCGTGCAAGGGCGCGCAAAACTAGGAGTTCGCCGTACTCTGCCGGAATAACTGGCTTGTCGGTGTCGTTGATAAGCTCGGCCGGCTTTGCCTGATAGTAGACATTAAGCGTGTAAAAACGCTCGTCGCCGTCCTCGTCCAAGTCGTCGGAGATGTTCGGGAGGCCGTAAAATAGCTTGTTGCCATATACGCTGTAGTAGTAATGATTGGTCGGCTCGCCAATATTAGCCATGAAGTCTTGCGATGGCTTGTATTTAAGAGTAGTCGTGCATTTTCCGTCGTTGGCGGTCAAAATAATAGCCGACTGGAAGTCGCGCGGTAGGAGTACTGCGCCGGACTCTTGCACTTGCTGCTGGTAATATTTTTCTAAGAATTGGTAGCGGGTTTCGCCCAAGGTTTCAAAGTAAGCGTCGTTGATAAACTGTTTTATATCCTCGTCGCTAAACTCTGCATCTTTGAGCTTGGCCTTGATTCGGTCAACTAGCCCCGCAAGGTTATAGTTTGCGTCCATTTAGTATGTACGCGCACCGCCATTAAGCATATTTTACCACGAAAGCCGCCCACTCGGACGGCTCGCGCAATATGTAAGAAATTCCGATACTATTGTATACCAAAAAGCCCCCTAGCGCGCGTTCTAGGGGGTCTATTTTGCGTTTTAAGGCAATTAAGCAGTAATGCTGCCAGTAACGGAAGCGACAGCCTTTTTCTTGCCGTTAAGCACAAAGCTATCGTAGATGAAGCGACCGACGAGCACAGAACCGTCAACCAATTCGGAGTCGGTAATAATGCGGGTGTTCATAATCTGCTTTGCGCCCAAGAGTGCGTCGCGATGGATCATGATAGCGTTGGTGTTGCTTGGGAAGTAGCTAGTAGGAACTTTGACTACCGGAACGCCGTCCAATTCGCCTACGAAGCCGCGGCCCAAGAGCTTGTCGTTGTAGCCAGAGCCAAGCACGGTCGTGGTGATTTGCTTCTTGATAAGGTTGTAGAAGCCTGGAGTAACCCAGAGGACACGGCCGGAGATTGGAGCTTTAGCCTCGTCGAGGTAAGCGCTCATCTGCAAGGTGTTGCCGTAAGCGTCGTTGGCGGTGTAAGAAACAGCCTGCGAAGCGGCGGTAGCGCCAGCAGCAGCCTTTGCCAAGCGGTTGGCATCAATCATTGGGATAACCTGTTCTTCCATCTCTGCGCGCATGACTTCGCCGGCCTTCTTGGCCAAAGCGCCCTGCTCGTAGTTACCACGGTCAATGACAATCTTAAACGACTTGTCGTTGCCGAGCTGGTAAGCGGTTACAACATCCTGCAATTCGTTGTTGCCACCAAAGCGATCGCCGGTGTTAGTGCGGTCGTAGTTAGATGGAGCGACGGTCGTAACGGTATAGACGTTGACGGTCTTAACGCCATCAAAGTTGTATTTGCGGTTGACATATTTATCAGTATAAGAACCAGCGGTAAAAACCTGGTCGAGCTGGCTAGAATACTTGGAAGCTAAATTAACAGCCATTTTTTATTCTCCTAAAGTGTAAAAAATTCAGTTTTAACCGAATAACCCGGATGTAAAGGGGTCGTCTTCTTCGGCTTTGCTAAACTGCGTACTGTCGGTTGCGTTTGCTGCCGGCCTTTTCGCAGCTTGGCGCGCTTCCATCTCTTTAAGCACCTCTTTTCGGAGGTCTTGTTTAAGGTTTTCAACTTCTACTTTGCCTGCGCCGGATAGTTTGTATACGTCGTCCAGCGTCATAGCGCCATTAAGGACTAAAAGCCCTTTTGTAAGAGGTTCGCCAGTCATTGGGTTTACTTGTACTTGCCCGCGTTGGTCATATAGTGGCGTCTGGATATACTCGATCATTTTCGCCTCGTCCTCTGGCGATAGGTTATGCTCTGTTTTCCACTTCTCTACGGCCATTTCTGTACGCATCGAGCGGACTTCACTCAATGCCTCTTGGTCTGGTCGCATCTCTGGTACGCGAGATTGTGCAAGTTTTCGCGATAGCTGCGCGACTTCTTGCGACTTGTTGTAAAAGCCTTTTTCAGAATTTCGGTACATTTCCGCGACTTTACGGAGTGCCTCCGGGTCGTTGGTGTTTATACCTTTTTTCGCTAAAAACTCGTCTATCGCATCGCCAGTTTGCGTCGTAGGGGCGGCTGGCTCATTGGTAGCTTTGTTTTCGCTATCTGTTTGCTCATTGGTTGCCTCTACTGCCGAGCCGTCTATTTCGTCCGCTTGTTCCTCTGTCGCGCCGTTGGCCATTGGCTCGATGTCGGAGGCTTCAAAAAGTGATGGTTCGTTTACAGTTTGTTCGTCCATGAACTCTCCTTTTGTTTTTAAGATGGTTGCTTGGGAGGTCGTCCTCCCAACAGCTCGGCTCGTCAGCATTTTGGCGATGCGCCGGCCCTTGCCGGATTTTTAAGTAATATTTACTTTAGACGAGTCGAGGTGCTGGCTCATATCTAGCTTCTGTTAAGGTGCTTTGGTGTTTTATAGTTTGGCGGTTGATTTAATCATTTGTATTGCGGTGTCTATCCCTGCTGCCTGCTGTATCCTGTAGTCGATCGCGTTGCCTCCGCCGGCTGCGTTCGTGATAGCTTCTTCGATATATCCCTGTTTAAGTTCTTCGAGCATCGCTAGCGCTTCTTGGCCTAATTCTCCGCGCCACATATCGCGCCAGCGTTGCTTTTTAGCGTCTGTCCAGTTCTTAAACTCCATATGCTCCTTCGATGCCCATATCTTGCGCCATAATGTCCTGGCTGGCCACGTCTTGCGCCTGTTCCATTGGCATAGCGCCCTGTACTGGTGCTTGTTCTGGCGGCGTAATAATACGGTTAATTTCGTCGCTCGTAAGGTTCGGCATCATTTTTCTGTACATGATTTCTTTTGCGGCCTGTAGGTTGTTTGTCGGGTCTGCAATAATCATTTGATACGCGTTAGTGTAGGCTTCTTGTTGCTCTGCCTGTTCTAGTTTCTTCTGAATATCTAGCGTAACCATCGGCGTATAATCGCCCATAAATTTGGTCATGTCTACTTCTTTCCACTCTACGCCAGCATCTCCGATTGTGCGGACCATGTAATTGTCGTCTGCGTAAAGTTGTAGCAGCTTAAACACAATTTTTGCCTCTTGGAAGAAGAAGCCGTCCGCAAGGTTCTGGGCCTTCTCTTGGATGCGTATATCTGCCTGGCTAAGTGCCGCCTTAATTTCGGTCGCGGTCGTGCTATCTGTCGCGCTAATGCCCTTGCTAATCTCTGATACGCTGGCGCTCTCTCTGATTTCGGCCTTGATGTTCTGGCGTTCGTTAAATGCGTTGGCCGGGATCATTGGCGGGTTGCTCCACTCCATAGCTCCGGCCTTGAGCGGGTATACCTTGCCCGGTGCTGGGTCTAGGTCGTCCAGCTTGTCTGCAAATTGTGGGTCGATGCGGCGTTCTGGGAATAGCTGATACATAACCGAAGATATGTTAAGTTCAGTTAAGGTGTTAAGCAGCTCTTGCTCGTCTGCAATAATATCTACGTCGCTTGAGCCGTAAATAAGTGATACATCCTGATACTCGCAGCCGTGGGCGAATGGCAAAAGTCCGGCGTTCTTTTCGTTAAATTCTTCGGCAAATTCGCCAATATCTTCGCCAGTTTCGGCCAATGTCTGTACACGCTCTATCTCGTGTTCTAGCTTGCGCTGTTCGTACTTGCTGCGCATAAGGGCGTAGTGAGGGTTCTCGCGCTCCTCGATAAGTACTTTTCTGTTAGCAATAACGCCTACGCGTTTGCGCGTCCAAATCTCGATAATTTCGACTAGCTCGCCGTTGCCTGGTGCGGTCGTGCCTAATGCCTGGTCTTTCTTTACCTTGTCGCTTTCGGTGTCTACAGTTCCGCCCATCGTTGAGCCTGCGCCGTCCTCGATGTCGTCCAGGTTCTTATAGCGCTTTACTTGCTTGCCGGTCTTTGAATCATAGATAGTTTCGGCTTCTAGTTCCTTCTTAGTCGCGAAGAATCGGCGGCCAACATAGCGCCAATCTTCTGCGCTGGTGGCTTGTGGGTCAATAATCATGTCGCGTACAGGCACAATAACCTTGTGTACATAGCCGCCGTTGTCGTCCGGTCGCCACTCGTAGTACGCGTCATAGTTGCCAGTAATCACGCCTTGGCGGCCGTTTATTTTGTTTTTGAGCGCCCAGCCGTCGCGGCGCGCAAAGTCCTGGTATATCTCGTTTAGCACGGCTGTGTCTTTCTCTTGGTCCGGATGGTTCGGGATATACTGCACATTCGGGTTTTGGTTAAACAG
>Ga0326513_10001465_pt1 | contig 18555 bp, 16 predicted proteins | sample 2_2465_0518_D_FD_203654 | JGI IMG/M metagenome (GOLD analysis project Ga0326513, IMG submission 203654) | Bovine rumen microbial communities from UC Davis, California, United States - 2_2465_0518 | ecosystem: Host-associated > Mammals > Digestive system > Stomach > Rumen | place: USA... | reverse complement strand
AGACTTATTCCAAAGAATTACTAGTACGACGCAAAGCCTTCAGTATGCTTCAGGAGAGTATGCCCGCGCGGCTTCTGTTGTGGAAACTAATGGTACTATCAATCCCGAGACCTTACAAGCTTCTATTACTCGAAATGAACAGTTTGTTTACAGCGCGAAAAACGAATCTGTAATAAGCGATTCGACTGGTCTTACGGTTAGTGATACAACCGATCCGAATAAAAAGACTAAAGTAACTTCTGGTGGTATCTTCATTACAACCGATGGAGGAGTCACTTGGAAGAACGCTGTTCGCGGTGAGGGTGTAGCTACTCAATATTTGACAACTGGCTCTATTAATACTAGTTTAATTAACGTAATGGATGGCAATTTTGTCACATTTAGATGGGATGAAACTGGTATTAATGCTTATGATCAGAACCCGCAGACAGGCATTAACTTAAGTAAGTTCGTTCGCTTTGACCATTATGGTGTTTATGGATATGAAGGTAATAATGAATTCGCACCAGAATCAGAAACGGATATTTGGGATAATGGTAAGTTTGGTTTAACCTGGAAAGGCTTTTTCGTAAAAAACAAATATGCAAATCATTATGTCGAAGTTTCTAGTGCAAACGATATTCAAGTAGTAGATACTAGTAATGCTTCTAATCCAATTGCTAGAGTTAAAATCGGCAAACTGGACGATGGAATATATGGTTTACGCTTAAAAGACGGAACTGGCGCAACCACCATGGAAACCGCTGATGATGGCACTTTGTGGTTAAGAAATGCTTTAAATATTTCTCGTAGTAGCAGTGATTATAATATTCAACTAGGATATTTAAGCGGCGTAAAATTTGGTACTACTATTCATGAAGTCTTTAATGCAACCAATAAGTTTATAGTTTATGAAGATGGGACAATTCATGCAACTGGCGGTACCATTGGCAATATGACTATCGCTGAAGTAGAACAATCTACTTATAAAGTTAATATTTTAACTGATAGCGGAACAATTTTTAAGAATGGTGAGGGTACGAAAGTATTAACTGCGCAGTTGGTGCGCGGTAATACCGTAGTTACTTCGGGCACCTTTAGTTATGTGTGGAAGTGCAACGGCACGGTTGTGTCGGGCGCAACAAGTAGTACATTACAGGTTTCTGCTACCGCGGCGGACTCAACATATAATTATGAATGTGATGTTACATATACACCACCATCAATATAGGAGGTTAAGATGGCAGAAACATATACTGGATTTATAACTTTAGCATCTGTTTCTGATGGTACGGATGGCGCGCCAGGTACAGACGGCTCTCAAATTTGGACAACGACTACTGCTCCAACAGCTCCTAATTATACTTTTAATATTTCAAATTTAACTGGAGATACTTCCGCCTCTCCGAAAATTGGAGATATAATTGTTTATTCTTATTATAGATATACGATTAGCTCTGTCAGCACTTCTACTGTCCTTGCAGGAACCATAACAAGTATTCGAGGTTCTACCGGTGCTGCAGGTTATAGTAGCGCGGAAATTTCACTTTATCAAAGAAGCACAAGCGTACTAAGTGCACCTGCAGGTGGCCAAACATACACTTTCTCAACTGGCGCGCTGAGTGCGATTCCGGTCGGATGGAGTACAACAGTCCCAACATCAGATGGAAACCCTTGCTATGTTACCACGGCCTTTGTTCGATCAAATTCTAAGACCGGTACTGTTGCCTCTTGGTCTACACCTACAATCTTAGTTCAAGACGGAGAGTCTGGAGACACAATTAGAATCGAAGTTAATCCTGAACAAATTTTTAAGTTTTTCGAAGAAGGCGGCGTTCTTACGACTTCGAATTCTAACTTTTCTTTCTCAGTATATAGATTAGTAGAAGATGAATCTGTCGCTCTAGTGCCAGGAACTGATTATAATTATAAAATTCGACTTTCTGACTTAACAGACAGTAATTTTAGCGACTTAGCTACCTTCTTTCAAAATGTTAAAGTAAATACTGACGCAGCAACTAACGTTCAATTAAGTAGTTTGGTATTTTCTACAACTGGCGCTAATGTACAAGTTAATTTAGTTGAAAGTTATAAGTATAATATTAATTCTGAGACTGCGGCGGCTTATTCTACTTCATATAATAATTATAACCAGTTAGTTAGCTCTGAAAATTTCTCATATATTATTGATATATATGATACTACTAACACTAACAAGTTAAGTTATAAAGCTGTTTCTTTTAACTTTGGGACTTCTCAGGATATGGCCAAATTTGCACTTACTAGTGCAAGTATACAGGCCGCGGTTAATAATTCAAAACTTCTTTTCAATGGCGATGGTTTAACTATTGATAATGGTGGTTTAAGAGTTGTCAATGGCAATAATACGCTTTTAGAATACGATCAAAATTCTCAACAGCTAAGAATAGTTGGATCGGGTACCTTTACCGGGGAAATAAACGCAACAAGCGGTAGCTTTGAGGGCGAAGTAGTTGCTAATGAGCTTACTGCTAATCAAGGTAGTATTGGTGGTTTTATCTTAACGAATGAAGGATTATTTTCCGCACAGCCATCGGGGGACACTTCTAATGCTAAGTTACAATTATACGGTAAGAGCGGTAAAGTTGTTGCTAATGAGATTGAATTAGGTATTGGTGCCACTATTGCTCAATATATAAAATTGGGCAAAGCAACCTTATATAACCCAGAGTCTGGTGATGCTAATGGAAGGCTAATAGAGGCAGGAAGTACAATTTTAAATCAAAATGGGGTACTCACTCTTGGTGGTAAAACACTAGAAGATGGCGTTAATTTTGGTGGTATAACATTAGATGGCGTTAATTCGAAGATTTTCGGCGGAGAAGATAACCTTAATAATTTTGAAATCACTCCGACCCAAGCTACATTTAACAATATTACAGCTAGAGGTAAAATTTCAACTGCAGTTTTTGAAACCGCTAAAACACAAGCAGTTGGTGGGTCTATGTATTTTAAGCCTTCCTATAAGGTAGAATCTACTTCAGGTAATGTACTAACTTTAAATGAAAGCTGGGCTGGTGGTAATGACTACGTTTATATAGTAAACCAGGCGGGAAAAGTAACTGGTCCGTATAAACTAAGCGGATTTACTAAAAATGTTATTACACTTCTTACAACAGCTTCAGACTCTTATCAAGCTTATGACCCAATTAGCGTCAATCCTTTTAGTGTAGTCGATATTGGTGGGGATGAAGCAATTATAATTGGTATCAATACTAACGGAACTAATGCAAAGTTGTACGGCCGCGGCATTACTATTGATGAATTTAATAATACGGGACGGCCAAAAGTATTCTTAGGTGATTTAGACTCTCTTGGGGCAAACTTGCGAGGTTATGGACTATATAGTACGAATGTATTTTTAAATGGTTCATTAACAACCGTTACTGGCGGGTCTGATATTCGATATGCAGGAGTTAATACTCTTAATGGTGTAAGAGCTAGTAAATTTGAAAACGAAAGTAATAATGATACTTCTCCAATAGTATTTTGGGGTGGGTCTGAAAAAACAGATGATGCTAGTATTCAGTCAGCACCATTCCAAGTAACACAAAATGGCTCTCTTTACGCGGCACAAGGATTGTTTGAAGGAGCAATTATTACAAGGTCAGAGATTCGGGGCGCAGATATCTACGCCGCGCGAATTCATGGTAGTGGCGAGTCACCAAATCCTGGATTATCTTTTTACGATACTAAAAAGGGTATAGTTTTCTATGAAGGCGATTATAGTGACACAGGATCAGATACTATTGTTGAAACTTTTACTATTGGAAAAGAGGGGCTTTCAACGCATGGAAAAGATTTTATAAGTATTGATAATACATATCGAGTAAATGCGACTTTTTCAAATATAAGAACTACCGCAGGATTACAAATAACAGATTATAAAATTTTTAATTCTGCTAATAATCAATTTTATATTGAAGCGCGGTCTTCTAATGAGATTGGATTTTATTATATAAATAATAATAATACAACGCAAAGTATTTCTTTAGAGGCTGGACGTATTAACTTAAATCATGCCCAAACATATGTTAGGAATAATTTAAATTTAAATGATAAAATGCAGTATGAAAACACTGCAAATGGGTACGATTTATATGTATATTAAAAAATAAGTAAACAAATATTTGTTTAAAAGGAGGAAATTATGGCTTCTGGTTCGGCAAGTGCAGGTACGCTTAGATATAGTATTAATGCAGATAGATGGAGAGAACCTTATAATAATCAGATTATGACAGGTTACGCTTCTGGAAGTACTTATCGAGCATATTTTACATTAGATCTTACTTCTTATAGTGTAGTGTCTTCAGTTGACTCAGCTAGTTTGACAATAAAAGATACAACTGATTATGGTGGCAGCGGTAGTGTATATATAGGTCTGCGGACATCTGAACCACCGCTAGGTTTTTCAACTAGTGATTATACTACTAATTTAGGGACTTTTACTATTACACGTAAACAACCCAATACTTTAACTCTTACTGCAAATAGCTTAAAAGCATATATGGGAAAAACTGTATACGTTTGTATACTTGCCGCGAGTGGCCAGTATTTTGAATTTGGTGCAGGTAGTAGTAGTAGTAACCTCAAACCTTCTCTTGCTTTTACTTATACGTCGTATACTAATTGTGGGGCACCAACTTCTGTATCTGCATCGGGTATTATAACTCCAAGTGGAACCTTTACAATATCTTGGTCTGGCGCAACCAATGGCACAAATAATAAAATTGCAAAATATAGGATCTACTACGCATTTGGAAGCACTCCCACAACTAACTCTTCTTATAAAGACATAGATGTTGCAGATGGCACCACTTCTGGCTCAACCACTATTAAGAACTCAGGTACTGAAGGTATTGGAGCGGCGCGTGGCAAGACGGTATATTTTGGAGTTCAAGCAATAGGAGCTGTAGCAGGATATGATTCCGGTCTAAAAACTGGTGGCTCTGTTACAATAAACTCTCTTCCAGCTAAGCCAAGTGTTACTGTAGATAGAACGACTGTTCCATCGACTGGTGGTACTGTTAAATTTACAATTACGGCTGGCTCTGATAGTAACACCTCTCAAACTAGAACTTTAGCATATTCAACAAGCACTTCTGGTGCAAAAACCATCATTACTTCTCCTTGGACAAGTCCAACGATTAAGGCCAGGACTACATATTATTTCTGGACTTATGACGGACTTGAGTATAGTAGTGATAGCACTTCTTCTACTATTGCAATAAATACTAAGCCTGTTATTGAAAGCTTAACTTATAATGATGAACCAACTCAACTTACCGCTTTTAATTCTAATGGTGCGAGTGGCTCTTATTTCTTGGGATGGGTAAATTCTCTTAAGCCTAAAATTAAAGGAAGCAAAACTGGTACTGTAAAATGGCTTATTGAGTTTCAGCCTACAGCAGGAATTGATTCTTCATTTTCCCGTTCAAAAGATTCTAGTATTTCAAACTTTTCTTTAACATCTACTTCTGCTACATCAATGTCTTTAATTAATTTAGATGGTTTAGTTAAATCTGCTTATGGAGATATCGCGGAAGATAATAAGTATATTCGATGGAGACTTAAATGTATTCTTAATGATGGAATAGAAGACAGTGAAGCAAAATATTATCCTGCTAGTGATAAATATTACGCTGTCCCTGGTGCAAGCAACGCGCCGGCGCAATATAACCAATTTGATAATGGTAATATAAATGGTACTGTTGCAGGACATATTGGAAAGTTAGTGCGTTTCAAGTTATGGAAAGACACATCAGTAGAAAGCGTATCTGTTACAATTGAAAGTGTAAAGGTAGGAACTACTTCTTATGCCGTGCCATCTATTGCTAGTGTTAATAGTGCGCCAGATGGAAATTACCGTGATGTAGACATAACTTTGCAAGATACTCCTATGAGTGGAGCAACGATAACATTTAAGATAAAATGTTATAATGGAAGTATTGGTAAGATTACAACTGCAACAGTAGTAGAATGCACTCATTTAACTATAACTGGCTTTGGGCTTGCAGCGAATACTTTTAAACCTTTTACTGCCGATGATAGTACTTTTTCAATAACCGCTGGATGGCCTTTCGGAGGCTCTGAGGATATATCGACAGGATTGGCCGCCTATGAGTGTGGATCAGATGCTATAAAAGTGGTATTTTATAGGGGAAGCAGTCAGGAAGACGTTAGAACCGGTCTTTCTTATACAAAAAGTAATGACCTTATATCCACCAGTATGGCAAAAAAGGCTGTTTATAACTGGGGAACCCTTGGGTTAGCAAGTGCGGATTATAAAGATACTTATTCTTGTAGAGCTAAATTACGTATTACAAATCTTTATGGTCTAAGTTTTGACAGTAATGAATTTACATATACATTAGATTTTAGAGAATTAGTACAAAATGTACAAGTTACTTCAACTAGTTGCGCGCTATCTGGTGATGGTCCTTGGTATTCATTTAATCTTGGAACATCAGGTTCTATACCTGCTTCTGCACCAAATGCTTTACAAGAAGGGTTATATTTAAAATTTACTGCGCGATGTAATGTATATACAGCGGACCAGTTAACATTTAATATATATAGAGATGGTAGTCTTTATGCTTCTACTGTCGTTGCTGCGGCAGCTCACGCAACAAATCAAACAGCAGTAGCTGTATCCGCTGATATATTTACTCCGGTAACGGAAGAGATAACTTCATCTAGCAATATAGTTTGGAGAATTGACGTTGCAAATACCGCAGGTACTTCATCTAGTTCCGACTATGAAAGTGCGGCAATACAGCATACTTCGCCATCTGGTTTTACGCTCAACAGTTGTAGCATTAGTAGCGCATCAGCTTCAAGTGTTACTGTAGTTCTTTCGGCAGCGTGTAGTGATGTAGGTGCGACCGTAACACCGACTTATTGGCTGTATGATGGCACAAGCAATGTGTCTAATTCTTTTAACCAGTTGGGTAACAATATAAGTGTAGATATTAATTCGTCTGATTGGGAAAGCAAATCAATTGCTGTGCATTTACAGACAACTACTTCTCAATCATTGGGTTCTACGGGTCCTACACTTACAAATACTAAAGATTTTTACACAAATAATATAATTATTTATCAATTAATGCCTACAGTTGCATATAGAAAAAATGCACTTGGTATTAATACAAAAGCATTAGAGAGCGATTCTATCTTAGAAATTCATCAGAATGCCGATAGTATAAATACTATTAAACTATTTGGTAATAGGGTGATTGATAATACACTCACTACTCCTAAGGTTATCTTAAATGTTGAAGAAGGAACTTTATTATATAATGAAAATGATGCTGATTCTACGTTGACTGATAAAACATTGGTTAGTATCTATAAAGATGGAACAGGAATGGCTGTTGGCAAAGTAGCTGAGACGGCAGATTTGTTTGATGTTGGATGGCCAGCGAAATTTAATGAGCATGTCGGCGTAGGATCAAGCCCACTGTCGTCATACCCACTAGCCGTTGATAGGTCTATGCTTATCTTCGGAAATATGTGGGGAGGAAACGCTCAGTCGGCTTCATATGCTGAATGTACGACAACTGGATGGTACACGATCTTAGAACTGTCTGGGTCAACTGATGAAGCCAAGGGTTCCTCAGGCCTATGCATTGACATTGTGATAGGACGGGACTACTCCTATCTCAACAACGAGTTACACGCAATCAAACTGTTGCTTACATATAATCATGCGGTGTTTTGTAATGAGAATAGCACATCGAATTTTGTGGCAATTAAAAAGATCAGATATGTCCGCACAGATAACGGTACTGCAAAAGTGCAAATGTACTATGAAACAGCAAGTAGTTACCTCAATCATGTTGGCGTGTCTTGTAGCATAAGAGGACTGCGAATGACCTACAGTTTCCCAGATCCGTATCTAGATACTGGATCGTATACGGTCATGCAAGAGCACACGTTTTCGACGTGGGATAATGGCGCTCTCCCTGTAACAAGCGGAGGCACTGGATTCACGGACAACCGTTTACCAGCACGAAATATATCATCTGCTCCGACCGATACATACTGTGGATATTTCTTTCGAGTAACCGCGGCGTTCAATATTAATAGGTGGGACGGCTCAACAAATGCTGTAACTATTCCGAACTTTACGCACGGAGTTTTTATGGCGTCGTCGGATGCCGTAATGCTAGCGGCTGATTCTGACACAAATATGTACTGGGCATACCGTAATAATGGAACATGGCGCGGCAAACAATTTCCTGCTAGTTTGTCCGATAAGTATCAGTTCCGGCAGGGACGTTTTCCAGCAAGTGGTACTCAGTCGTTCTCTAATAAAAGTGGCCCGTATAATATGTCTATTGGAATCCCAAGCGGATATGCGCTTTTATCAATGGGCGAAATTCAAACTAACGGCTTTATTGGCTCTGGATATTGCTTGGGTAATAATGCGTCAGCGTTCTTAAAAACCGGGACAATAACTGTATCCTGCTATGTTGCTAATGGTGGGACCGGGTATTTAACATTGCCCTTTGTTTGTGTAAAACTCTAAAAAGGAGTAATTCAAAATGACCATCTCAGAAGCAAAAGAAAAAGCTCTTAATACGATCTGAATTAAATCTGACCATTTTAAATTTGACTTTCTTATAATTTTCCTTTATAATTAACTTATAAAGGAGGTATAAAGATGGTTGTAAAGATTACAAAGACTCTTGAACTTAGAAATATCCAAAACAAAATTAAGTCTCAAAACCTACCAATAAAAACCGCATATAAGTTTTCTAAACTTTTTGCGTCGGTTGACACTGAAGCGGATTTCTATGGTCAAAAACTTCAAGAAATTATAAATACTTATGCTGAAAAAGACGAAGCGGGCAATCCCATTCCTACCGATAATAATGATGGAGTAAAAATTCAAAAAGAGCTTCTAAGCGAGTGTCAAGAAAAACTAAACGAACTCTTTCAATTAGATGTTGAACTTCCAGACATCAAGTTTACTCTAAATGAACTTGAAAGTTTAGAAATTTCTGTGGATGAATTTTCCGCACTTCTTCCTTTTATTGAAGAATAAAGAAAAAGACAGGTTTAAAAACCTGTCTTTTTTATTCCCATTCTACTATTTCGGTTTGTTTTTGATAAGTATCTGCCGCAAATTTTCCGATTCCAATCGCATCTGATTCATCATCAGTGACACTTATATCAAACCATTGTTTTACTAATAACTGCATAGATTTTTTCTTATCATTTCTAGACTTACCCTTGACTCCACAATGCGCGCGCCATGTATTTGTGGGACATACCACGTATGATATGTTTTGTTCATAACATGTATCTAATAAAATTCCTTGTAGGCGCGCGAGTGTCTGAAATGTTGTAACACCCATACTCACATTTGTTTGATACTGAATACCTTCAATTGCTACAAGATCTGGTGTCCAAGCCGCGATCATAGATATAAACCATTCTTTAACTTTGTGGAATCGTTCTACTTCATCGGTGCCAGAGGCTTCCATAACCCCATATCTAACAAGCGTACCATTATCAAAAACAGCCCAACCAGTTTTATGTGTCGCTTGATCTAATGCAAATATACGATTTACATTTTTCTTTTTACTTATTACAATTGGTTTATTTTCCTTTAAAGTGTTTTGTTTACACACAGGACATTCGCGCTTTTTACGAAGTTTGTCCCATGATGTAAATACTTTATGACCCTCATTACATTCAAAGGACATTTCCGTAGAAAGATTTGTATATTCCGTTGACAAAACTTTCCAATTTTCTTTTGCGAGTTCCTGCGCGATTTCTTCTAAAGTTATTCGCGCCATTCTCCTTTCTACTCTACGTCAGTGCTTCCAAAGCCTCCGCCGCGGTCCTCGCCTATATCTTTAACTGAATCAACTCTATAAAGAGCCGCTTTTGGCACTTCAACTAAAACTAACTGACAGAATTTTTCTCCCTTCCCAATTGTATAATCAGATCCAGTAAGAACTGATTTTATGGTCATATGGTCGATCTCTCCAGTCTCTCCGTCCATATTTGTTTCACATTCAATCTCTTTAATTGGGGGTTCGATATTTTCTACTATTATCTTAATTTCGTCACGATACCCTTGGTCAATAGTACCTGGAGTATTAGCAATACGTAATTTCGTCTTCAGCGCGCGGCCACTCTTTGGGCGCACCTGAAGTTCAAAACCAGGAGGCAGCGCGACTTTTAGTCCAGTTGGAACCAAGACAGTTTCACCAGGTGCGATTGTAATATCATCTAGCGCATATACATCCATTCCACTATCAGTTTGGTGCGCATATTGCGGCATTTTTGCATTAGGATGGCACAGTTCAATTGCAACTGGCACGATTCTTTTTGCGATACCTTCTGTATCATTAACCGCACTTATGGTTGTAGCAAGAAGTTCTTTTAAGAAATCCTTTTTAATAGTAGAAATTTCTAGTTTTTCGACTTCTTCTTCAATATTCATAAAAGAAGCAGTCAGGTCTTCTGCTTTTAATCCCGATGCGTTTAAACTCTGAATAAGCGCAATCTTATCATTAGGATTATTAATGATTTGTTGATAGGACTGCAGAACGCCAGGTGCCATAAATAAAAACTTATCATCCGGCATGGCAAGAAGAGTTACAAGAAGCTCTAATTCGTCTCGATGCTCTTTTGTGGTACCGAGCGCGCCTTCAAGAGAATTAACTAATTCATCTAATTCTGCTTTTGTAATTTCTGCCATTACATTTCCTCCCAAAGACTACCAAAAATTTGGGTTACGCTAACTACCCAACACTCATCTATAACTTCACCTTTAGCCTTTTTTGTCTTATATTCATATCCCGCTTTCTTTACAGTATAGCCCTTCTTAGAGGCTTCCATTCTAAACTGTTCAATCATTTCCTTCGCGGCGACCTCTGAATCTGCGCGGAATTTACTCGTTGTTTCTAATAGCATTTTATTACTCCTGTTCTGATGGTTTGTTAAAAGTTATCGTACATGGACTTGTTTTTGCATCAATTTTCGCTGTATCAGTCGTATATGTCCAAGTATTCCAATGAGGCTTCGCTGTATCAGTCGTATATGTCCAAGTATTCCAATGAGGCCAATAATTTTGACCATCTTTTCTCCCTTCTTCATATACTTCATTAATAAGGCGTTCTAGTTGTTCTTTGGTAAATGTAATTTTCCCATCTACATCCGGATAAAAAAACTTAATTGTCATTAAAGATATTCCTCCTTCACAAAGCTACCATCCCATTCGGTATAATAAATTTTTTTAATGCCCAATTCCCTAATTAATTTCATACAAGCTGGACATGGTTTTGAACAACTAACTGTCCCATCTTTCAACTCTCTATATATATAAATTGAAACGTGTTTCCAATTAATATTGGGACGATTAATAAGCGGCGCCAGCGCGGCGACTTCAGCATGAACTTTTGGTTGATACTTAGTCAAATCGTCTATATCTCTAAAACGATCATATTCTTTTTGTACTCTAGAAGTTTTATTAGAATTAAAGCCAGTAGAAATAATTCTATTTTTTTCAACGACCACGGTACCAATTTTAGTTCTTTTAAAATCGCTCATCAGACTTACTTCGCGGGCAATCTTAAAAAATCGTTTCTGTTTATTGTTCATAAATAATCTCCATTCTTTAATTATATTATATTAAAGAATGGAGAATTTTTCAAATTTTAGAAGTAATTAATTCACTATGGGGTAGATGTTCAATCCATTTACAGAATTCTCGCCATTCAGGAAGTCTGTGATTTTTTCGTTGGCGGTAAATAGTTTTTAATTGACGATAATTTGTTGTCATTCCCGCAGTTAGGTACATACCGCATGGATTAGAATAAAGAATTTTTAAGTACTTATCCGCGCGTTCTGGTGAATTTTCTGGTGTTTTGTTATAATCCTCAATCAACTCATCCATAATTTCTATAATTCTAGGATCAGTATAAGAAGAATATCTATCTTTATTGGTAAAACGGGCGATTCGATGCATTGTACTTTGTGAGCTTACAAAGTCAAAGAAGTGATAGCGTTCCGCTTCGGTCCAAGCTTTAATAGTAAAGGTTAAATCAAATTGTACAATAATTCCTGTAAGCCATTGATCATGCCCGCTGCCTGGCTCACTTTGCGCGAGGCCTGTGATTCCTTTTGTTAGGGTTGAAGTTAATTCGGAGACTTCAGTTGATAAGGGAAACTTGGCTCGCCGCACACTTTCATCAAACCCATAAATGCTAGTTTTTGATACTGGTCCATAGTCTTTAATTTTTATAACGTTCATTCTCTACTCACCTCATATAACCCACAGTTACATTCTCCAACATATCCATTTTCTATTTTATCTCGGAAATCTTTGCACATGCATCTACTATCATCGTTTATGATTAATGCGCAAGGACAGTGACCATCGCGCGCGGCAAGACTTTCTAAGATTTCTTTTTCCAACTGCTTGTCCTTGGTTTTAGTTACAATAAAAGACGCCATTAAAATTCTTTTGCATATTGATTTTTACTTGCGAGGTATACTCCTAGTACTTCATCAAAATGCGGTTTCTCCTCCGGTCTAAATCTACCAAATTTAACAACAATATTTTTATAACTAATGAGTGATTTCCAATATTCTTTTTTATACTCTTTAGTAATATTGTTGTCTCCATAGTTTCCTGAACAAATTTCTTCTTCAGTATATCCAGTATATATTATAATCTTATCATCGCATTTATACTCTCTGCGCAAGCAGTCTACAAAAGGCAATAAATCAAAAAGACTATCAAATGGTTCTAGTCCGCTTAGAACAATACCATTCGTAATGCTATTTTGTAAATATCTTTCTATAAGAGTCTCTTTGCTTATTTCTATGTCCGGCTCTTTTATAATAGGGGCATTTTGACATAATGCGCATCCATTTTCTTTGTCGCATTTAAAACTGCAATGAGGAAAGGCTATATACATTACTGGTGTTTTGTAATTTATAAAGTCTTCGTCAATAATACCTTTAACTTTCATTTTCTTTATCCTTTAGCCCTTGAAGATATCCACTAGTATAACAATCACTTGCGTATTTCTCTATGTTGTTCCACACAGTGGGAAATAGGGCAGTTAGCACAAATTCAAGAGTTATCCTCTCTTCGTCTGGAAGGGCCGCGGTTTTCTCCGCGACCCGTCTTAAACGAGAAATAGGAATTGAAGGCATTTCTTCGGTAGTTTTAACGTTTTTAGGTTTCATTTACATTCTCCCATTCACGCATTTTCCATTCAGCCTTTCTTTCTTTTGAATAAGTACGAACAGGCACGTAGAATCCAACAATTCGACTGTATTCTGTTGCAACCTCACCGCCGCAAACGGGGCATTTCTTTCCGAAGAAAGCATGGTTATTTGCGCAGGCCTGAATTTTTGTCGTAAACGCAAAATATGTAACACCCTGATCGGTTATATAATTTAGCATGTCCCACGCTTTCTGCTCTGAATTGAATGGAGCTTCAATGTTAACGTGGAGGATTGAGCCGCCATTACAATAGCTGTCGAAGGTTGAAGCGATTTTGACACGTTCAGCAAGAGTTGTCTTAATTCCAAGAGGAATAAACTGATTACCATAAAGTGGCAGATCCTTATTTACTGTATCCGGGAAAAGTAGTTCATCTGCCTTTTGCATCTTCGCGGCCGCCTGTTCGGCTGGTACTGCTTCTATATTTATCATATAATCTTTATCGAGCGCGAAGTTATCTTTTGTATTATGAATTACTTTGAAGATTTTCTGCCCAAAAGCGAATGCTTCATCTTTATAGAATACATTTCCAAATTGGTCTTCTGTGGTATACCCAAAGGTTTTCATTGTTTCATATATCCCAATAACACCAATCGTATTATACTGGGTTTTTATGTCAATGAGTCCATCTTGATAGTTGGGTAAAAGACCTTTTTCAACATCACGCACGATAATGTGACGAACGACATCTAAGACTTTTAGGTCTAATTCTGTAAGTTCTTGTAATGCTTTTAGGTAATCTTTTTCTGTATGATATTCAAGCGCAAGGCGCGCGAGGTTTATCGTAGAAACCTTAACACTGCCAACTCTAAGGGCGGTTCCACCAACGCTATTAAAGAATCCTAGGTCTTCAATATTCGACTTCAGTCTGCAACAATTAGAGAGTGAATTAACACTAGAATCAGCAAAGATATTAGAGTCATTCCACTTCATATTATGCCTAGAGGCGCGCCGCGCAAATTCTTCATCAACAAACTTCCCATTTTGCTTTAGAAGAGAAATTGTATTTACAGGGAATGTAAACATATTATGAGAGCGAATTTCGCTCATAACTTCCAAGAAGAGCCACTGGAAGTCCATAATACCTTCAATCTCATCAATCATAAATGCTCCATCTGGAAATTCCGCGCCGCCGAATAGGGCTTCGAGGTATGGATGGTCGAAAATGGAAGTATTTGTAAAGGCAGACTGCATACCATCACGACAGAGAGGTTGATTAACGGCATAAATAAAGCGCTGGATATGCTGTTTAGCATAAGAAATGGGATCTTTTGTATAGTATCCATCTTTTACGTCTCTACTCCAAAAATAATACATATATGGAATAAGATTAGGAAGGCCGCACGCGCCAGACGTTCTATTTGCGTTATACCCTACAAATTCTTTTACAAAATCAATAAAAGTGCCGAGGTGGCGCGGAGGCTCTGCATTAAATCCTTCGATAAAGAAAAGGCCTTTTTCAGCCAAATCCTTTAGGTCATATGCGTAGCAATAAGGCTTAAAAGTAGATGTATCTCCATCATGAAGATAAAGAGCTTTTGTCCATTCCTTTTCTAGCCATTCGTTTGCAACTCTAAAACCATATTTCTTATTTAGCTCATAATAGATTTTATTATATGCAAGAATCTTCCTGTGCGGCTTGGGCATTTCATTTAAAAGAGTTACGATGTCCTTGTGCCCAACATTTGCATTTCCATCCACAGACGCATCTGCCACAGTTTCACTATCAATAAAATTCTGAATAAAATCAGTATAAGAAAGCTGTTCGTCCGCAAAACCATTTAATCGTGCGAATTCTTCACCATATTCATTCTGAACTTTATTATATGCAGTTGTGAAGTTTTTATTTAGACGAATATTAATATTCATTAGTGCGTTGCCTCCTGAGTTTTGATCCAATTGATCGCCGCACTAAAATCTAAAAGTTCATCTCCAACTTTTAACGCTGGCGCGCTTTTTAAACCAATACTCAACATTTTGTCTACATCATTAACTTCTGTATATTGAATATTTTTTTGTTTAAGTTTGGTCTCTAAAACTTTACATCTTGGACAATGCGTCGAATAAAAAATTACTTCCATTATTTTTTCCTCTCATCACAATAAATACAATATCCAAGCTCATCATATTCATGCGGGCAAATCCTTCTAAGTTGTTCAATTTGCTCTTGTGCCTTCTTTACTTCTTCATTAAGTGTAAAAAAGGATGGGGTAAGTTTATTGTTTATAGTTTCATTTAGTTCGATAATCTTTGCTCTAATTTCATTTCCACTCATTTATAAATTTTCCTCCTTTAAAAATAACTGAGTCCCATTCATAAAACATCTTGAAAAGATCATAGTTATTGACTCGAACGTATTGGAATACATCTCTAGTTTCATCAATAGACACGCTTACGTTTTGAAAAGCCCAATTTGTATAATGAAATTTTTTATTATCTCTACAAAATACATATAAGGATTGACGTAGCGGCATTGCCTCTTCAAACCACTGGAAGCTAATCCAACAATTTATAAGTTCAATAAAATTTTTTAATTCAGGAGTTTTTAAGAAATCCTCATCATATGTAAGTAAAATTTTTACTCCTGCCTTCCGTAAAAATAAAGCCTGCATAAAAATTTTTGACAGTCTATTTACGAAAAAATCGTTCTCTGAAGAGCAGCCATAGGTGATATTATAGTATATTTGGCGCGCCATTCTCCGATTATCAATACAAAGATTATATAAGACTTCGTCGGTCATAAGACCATAATATTCTAAGAAGAAGGCGTTTGGGATCGTAACGATTTGCTTCCACTTATCTAGTTCCTCTGAAGAGTAAATTTTTATTGGAAACTTATTGCCAACTGGATAAGGGTTAACTCCAAACTTTGTAACAAAATGACGCTGGTCTTGAAGACGTTTTATTAGATCGTATGGCTTAAGAGAGGCTAAGTCATAGTCATGTAGGAAAATTCCGGTAGGCTTAAGTTCAAAATACTTTTGAAACGATTCAAATGGAAGTAGGTTCTTCGAATCTGGCGCGAGGCGTATATGCGCGCAGTTCAAAATACGCTTAATTTGCGTTAATTCAGCCGCCTTATGTCCAAAATGGTCAATATATCGATCATATACGTGCATATCGGGAATTGTATTCTCAATTTGTAAAGGAAGTGGCTTATATTCATCTTTAGTGAAGGCTCGGCCGCCGTATTCGCAGTTTGGAAGGAAGAGCTCTTTTGGATAGATGCCATCATCGTATTCTTTTCTCACAATGAATTTGGTATAGCGTGCTGGCGTCAAAGCTGGCACCAGCACCGCGATTTCATTGTGCGCACGATAATAAGTGATGAGCTTTGCACATTCTAGATTAGGAATTACGTTTTCATATTGGAAAAAATCGCTGTCATAAACCCCAATCGTTGCCATTTACGAAGCCTCTTCATCATTTCTATTGTCAATTACTACCGACCCATTCTCAATCTTCGCAATCGTCTCAATTAAATGATATTTTGTATTCTTATATTTCTTCGCGCGGAAGCCATCTGCATCTCTTATTCCAGTAACTATAATTTTATTTCCTCTAGAGAATTCGCTCTTTCTTAAAACGTGCTTGCGCCCATCCGGCCCTTTTTCAGAAATTTGTTTATCATAGTTTTGGAATACTCCATAAATCTTTACCACAACTGTTCCACTTTCAGTTAGAAGTGTAATTGTTTTTTTCGCTTTATCTCTATCCAAAACAGTTCCAACAATTCGATGAAGTTTAAATATCGGAACCATTTTCCCTTTTATTGGAACATATCGATCAATCTCCGGTGTGGATGACAATTCATCAAATCTATCCCATCCATAAGCATCATAATTAATTCCGGCCAATTCGTGTTCATGGATATAACAAGAAATTGAATCCATTTCCCATTTACTTATAGATCCTTGACAATATTTATCCCACACATCTTTCATCAGTCGATTATTAACTTTTTCGAGCAGATCTTGATTGTTCTTTTTTATAAAAGGACGAATAATATCCATTTGTTTTTTATAAATATTATCCCATTTAACCTGCCTAATACAGAACCCGGCGCCAGTCTCACAAGGTTCTAGCAGATCCATATCAAAATTTTTCTCATAAAATGGGAAAGAATTTTCGTCCAATATATACCAAACATCCGACTTATTCTTTTTCAGATACTTATTGAAGTTAAAAACTTTTACTTGGAAGTTATACTCTTCCGGAATCAGTTCAAAATCAATTAACATCTTCATATTCTGAAGAGTTATTCTTTGTTTTGTATCCGCAATACTTCCAACATATTTCTTCATAACCTCGACTCTATCACCAAAGTTATCAAACGCGCCAGCCTTTATCAAATTTATCATTTGAGGCTTATTGAGTTTAATGCGATTTAGAAAGTCTTGAATGCTATCATAAGGTCTATTTTCAATTATTTCTTTGATAAGGTCTTCACCAATCCTTGTGATACCACTTAAACCATATCTAATCTCATTATGTTCAATATCGGGAGAGAAAGTATAAGTAGAAGTATTGATATCTGGCGCAGAAACTACCACACCAGCATTTTGAATCTTACCAATAGCTGACGCGATTTTTCCATAGTTTGTAGTTTTTATTTTTTTCTTTTTCTGACCAGTTTCAGTTACTACAATCGTGGCCGGGTATCCGTTTTCGCTTTCATCCTCATCATAACTAGATTCTTCAACATCTTCTTCTTCATTAAATTCTTCCATCTCATTATAATAAGGTTCTTCTACTTTTGCTTCTTCAGCGGCCTCCTCATCAATCTCCTCGGACTCGTTGCCGCCTGCATCGCTAATCAGACATGCACAATTCCAAAACAAAATCGGATACTTAAAAGCCAAATTCATCTCTTGAAGTGCAATCAAGCTATAAGCAAGAGTATGACTCTTATTGAATCCATATCCACGGCTATATGCAACCAACACTTTCCAAACATAGGTACAAAGATTCTTACTTAAACCTTTTTCTTCCATATTCGCAAAGTATTCTTCTGTTAACTGATCAAATTCTTTCGGATTTTTCTTTGCGATTGACTTACGAAGTCTATCTGCCCATGTTAGATTAAATCCGCCGCACTCTGGCATCTGTACAAGAGTCATAAAGCCCTCTTGTGATTCACAAATACCATAAGATGTATCTAATTCTTTATGAAGAAGTTCTTTCTCTCTAGAATTGAGTCCCCACCTATCCATTTCTTCATCCCAAAGGTGCGGATTTGCTTTAAATCTAGCTAATTTTTCAGTCGGAATCTCTCCGCC
>Ga0326513_10001464_pt1 | contig 18566 bp, 38 predicted proteins | sample 2_2465_0518_D_FD_203654 | JGI IMG/M metagenome (GOLD analysis project Ga0326513, IMG submission 203654) | Bovine rumen microbial communities from UC Davis, California, United States - 2_2465_0518 | ecosystem: Host-associated > Mammals > Digestive system > Stomach > Rumen | place: USA... | reverse complement strand
AGAGAGTACAAACCGAGAGAACACAAGCCCGAACAGGCAAGCTATAATCAATTAACGTTCTGAAAGGAGAAAACGAAAATGACAAGAGCAGATAAAATCAGAAGTATGACCAACATTGAACTGACACATTTTCTTTTCAAATATTCTATCAGTCAGACAGCCGCCTTTTTTGAAAAGGGTGGAGCAGGCTGTCATAACATCCCACAGCTATTAGATTATCTCAGTGGCGAATACAATGAAGAAAAGGACACACTTCTCAATGATAAGCCGATGGAGGACGAAGATGAAGCTCCGTGAATACCAGGCTGAGCTCATCGGTAGGATCAGACTATCAATCATGCACGGCCACAAGTCAATAGTTTCCGTTCTCGGCTGCGGAGGTGGTAAGTCTATCATACAGGCAGAGATAGCACACTCAGCAACGGACAAAGGCAACAGAGTTCTCTTTCTGGTACATCGTAAGGAACTATGTGAGCAAATTATCAACACCTTCACAGCTCAGGGTGTGGACATGGAGCTGTGCAGTGTGAGCATGGTGCAGACGGTCAGCAGGCATATTGAAAAGATACAAGCGCCGAAAATAATCATCACCGACGAGGCACATCACAGCACGGCGAACAGCTACAAAAAGATTTATGACGCATTTCCCGACGCTCTGAGGCTCGGCTTCACAGCAACACCGTGCCGGCTCAATGCAGGCGGTCTCGGTGAGGTATACGAAGATCTGATAACGTCGGTATCAACACAATGGTTAATCGAAAATCATTATCTCTCACCTTACAAGTACTACAGCGTGAAGCTTGCCGATACATCAGGCCTGCACATCAAGGCAGGCGACTACAAGGCCGACGAGGTAGCGGAGCTGATGCAGAACAGTGAGATCTACGGAGAGACCGTGAAGCAGTGGGAGAAGCTCGCCAAAGGCAAGAAAACTATTGCATACTGTGCAAGCGTCGAAGCAGCTGAGGAGACAGCGGAGCAGTTCCGACAGGCAGGATATACAGCTGCATCACTCAGCGGCAGCACTCCGAAGGAGCTCAGAGCACAGATTATGCAGGACTTCCGAGACAGCAAGATCATGATCCTAACGAACTGTGAGCTCTTCGGTGAAGGCCTCGACGTTCCGGACTGTGAATGCACGGTCCTCCTCAGACCGACGCAGAGCCTGACGCTATACATACAGCAGAGCATGAGGTCAATGCGATATATGCCAGGAAAGACAGCGATCATAATAGATCACGTCGGCAACTGCTACCTGCACGGCCTACCAGACGACAACAGGGAATGGACGCTGGAGCCGAAGGCGAAGCAGGCGAACATGGTCAAGATCAGAGAGTGCCCGATGTGCTTCTCGGTTTATCCTCCCACAAAGCAGAAATGTCCTTACTGCGGATATGCTGCTGTTAAGGAAATACAACGCAAAGAGAAGAAGACGGTCGAGATAGATCTGGTCGAGATGCAGCGGCAGGAAGACATCAAGAATACGAAATATGCGGACCTTACAGCTGAGACCTGGTCAGATGTAGAGCGGATCCGGAAGGCGAGAGGCTATAAGATTCAGTGGGCTGTACGTTTTGCGGTGCTGCATGAGATACCGGTGCCACACAAGTACGACAACATGAGGAGGATAATAGGAATATGAGCGATAAACCTACACGCTGCATTGATCCTGTGATGAAGTTTTGCCAGGAATGCCGCTGGGGCTGGGTTCACTATCCTGAATGGGTTGAGACATCAGAAGACTTGGCAGGCTGTACATTTGAATCCGGCTGCACACTTGGATATGATCAGGGCAGGCCTGAGGATGAACCTACTGAGGAAGAACTGAAAGAATTTGAAAGGATGTGCCGGCATGACAGAGCATGACATCCAGAACGAAATCCGCCTGAAACTCTCAGAGCTCGGATATTACACAGAGCGTATCAACGTCGGAGCAGGATACCTGATACCGAAGAAGCTCATGGACAAGCTGAAACGTGCGGTTCCGCCAGATCTCAGGGCACAGCTCGACAAGATACCATACTTCACGACAGGAGCAGCCAAAGGCCGCAGCGATCTCTCAGCTATCAAGGACGGACAGATAACATTTATCGAGGTCAAGACAGAGATCGGTGTTGCAAGCGATGAGCAGATAAACTTCATAGATCAGATGCAGAACCGGTACGGATGTAAAGCCGGCATAGCAAGGAGTGTTGAAGATGCAGTCAGAATTGTTACAGAGAATTGAACGTGCAGCAGCTGCGAACAAGCCTGCTCCGAAGGACCTACGGCCGCCTGAGGCGATGCTGTATTATATGCTTTTAGGAGTATATGCAGCATATCAGGCAGGCAAGCTCACGAAGGAGCAAGGCCATGACAAGAAGGTGCAGGTCTATGCAGTATACAACAGAATGGCAACGGAGTACAGGCAGTTCACCGAGCTGTGTGCGGAATACCAGAAGCGGATCCGTGACGGTTACTCCGTCAGCGACATGACTATAATCCCGAAGGAGGATGAAATAATTGAACGATGAATTAAGAGCCCAGGCAGGCGAGATCCTGCACCACTACGGCGAAGCACATCAACAGGAGAAGGCCATTGAGGAAATGGCGGAGCTGATAACTGCTATCAAGCACGGAGACCGTGACAACTATGTGGAGGAGCTTGCAGATGTGCAGGTCATGATCGAGCAGCTCTTCCAGGCTCTCAGCTTCGAGGAGCAGCAGAAGTACATCGTAACGATACATAACAAGATAGACAGGCAGATTGACAGGATCAATAGGGAAAGAACTGCAGAAATGGAGCGTGTATTTCCATGAGTAAGAAAGAGTTAATTATTGATTTAGGTGATGAGACTCTTGAAAATTGTCCATTTTGTGGCGGTAAAGGGCACATCGTAAAAGAGTGCCAGCAGTACGCTCCATGTTGCTTAAATGCTTATATTCCCGAAAAAGATAGTCCAATTTGCTATATGGCACCTCATTTCCCTGCATTTGAAACAATTGAGGAAGCCGTGGACGCTTGGAATAGGAGGGCTGAATAATGAAAGTAAAAACACCTGATAACATGTGCGTGATGTGCGGCACAGTGATTCCCGAAGGCCGTCAGGCTTGTCCGCACTGTGAAGCTGCTGTGAGCGAGACCACAGACAAGATAATGACGAAGGTCAATGACGAGCTGGAGCAGGCATTCAGACAGGGATACACAGCCGGATTCAACGAGGGCATGAAGCACTCCTGTGAGGTCAGACAGGATAACGAACGGCTGAAGCGTGAGAACGCCTTCCTCAGAGGCCGGCTCGAAGCCAGAACAAAGATAGATGATATGGACGGTGAGTATGAATGACAATTGATGAAGCTATACAGCATTGTGAGGATGTAGTAGAAAACTACAGATGCGAGAGAGACGATGCCGCCGACATAAACGAAGTTGGAACTGCATCACACTTTCAGCAGTGTGCAGATGATCATGAGCAGCTCGCTGCATGGCTTACCGAACTGAAAGAAGCTAAAAAGTTCATCAGGAAATTACAGAATGAGCTGCTAAAAGGTACAAGCTTCTATTCAACATCTTTTTATGAAGAGAACAAGAAGCTGATTGACAAGCTTACGGAAGGAGTTGAATACCTTGACGATTGAAGCATTAGAACGAGGCCAGAAACTGCTTAAAAACATTGAGGACTACGAAGAAAAGATAGATTGCGTTGAACACGGAGCAATCTCCGTGCATTGGGACGGTAAAGTGGTATGGCTTGAAGAAGACATATTCAGAGAAATCATATTAGCACAGCTTAAAAAAGACTTGAATTTCCTGAAAGAGAGGTTTGAACAGTTATGATTATCAACAACAGAGAACTCAGCGAGCCTGAGGTAAAGGCATACATCAACGACATGAAGAAGCTGCTCCGTGAGATTCAGCCGGTGCTCAGAGCTGCCTTCTTCGCAAATCATAAGGATCAGACAAAGGCTGACGAGCTGAGATGCAGGATAAATAAGCTTGTCGGGAAGGAGTGATAACTATGACAGATACAGATATACTCTACATGGCAGCTCAGGAGAAGCGCATAACAGATCTTGAGAACGAGAACAGGGAGCTGAAAAAACTGCTGAAAGCGAAGGAACTGAAAGAGCTGAGAGAATCAGTCGGAGCTGTCAAACTCAGTAGCATGAAAGAAGCTCTGGCATTGATTAGAACGCTGAAAGCTGAACTCAACGGCTGGAAAGATAATCCGTTTGTTATTATTGCAGAAGTTTGTGGTTTAGTGACAGACTGTAAACGCTGCCAATGGGATGGAAAGTGTCCGTATACAAGGGATTACGAAGGTTATCCATGGGAATGGAGAGATTTATGAAAACAGCTAAAGACATATACTACTTCAATGCAAACAGTTGCATTAGTGGAACTTGCAGAAAGTATTGCAAGGGTACAAGCAGTCTTGCTTGCTGCATGGTAAGGCTTGCAAATGATATGATCCTGCGAGGTGAATACTGATGGAAGTTATCACAGCCCCCTGCAAGGACTGCCAAAAGCGTCAGCTCCACTGCCACAGCAGCTGCGAGGAGTACAAGGCGTTCAAGCAGTATCGTGATAGTATCCGTGAGCAACGGTACCAGCGAATTGAAGAAATTGACTTTCTGAGAGCAGTCAAACGCAAAGCCGCTCTCATCAACATCAAGGCGCAGATGAGCGATAAGCGCAGAAGGAGGTGAACAGCATGGACTTTGTGATTGGTGCATTAGTCGGAGCAGGTGCTCTGGCTGTCGCAATTGCATTATCAATGGCTAAGGCTGCCAAGGAATCAGACGAGATCGAAAACGAGTTACTCAGAGGAGGTATAGATCATGAAGAAGAATGATAAGCCGAGCGGTATAGTTATCTTCGTGGTGGTCATTGCAATACTCCTGTTTGTTACTCACTGCGAAGATCTGAACAGGATCCCGGGCGTAAACGTAGAATCAGGCGGAGTTTCTGTAGACATCGGAGACTTCCATTATCACAACTGAGAGGAGGAATGAAAATGAAGAAGATCTTATTCATCATAGCATTGCTTGTGATGTCCATTAGCATTACAAGCTGTGAGACAGTCGGCGAAGGCCCTTGCATTGATACGGAGGTGAGTGACTTGGGATGACTCTTACAGACGTTATCTGGTTTGTGATCCTGCTGATCACAGCGAGAGTATTTTACTGGGGATTCAAAGAATTCTCCTGGAAGGAGTACATATACAGCAGGGAGCATCCGACGATGCTCAGGATGGAAGAACTGCGAAAGCAGTACGACGGCATCGATGATCTTGAAACGATGGTGAAGATCGTTGAGAAGAATCCTGAGGTCGAGGTCTATGTGTATCTGACTTACAGCGATATCGCAGGCGGCACCGACAAGGAAGTAAAGATACCAGTAACACCTACGTCGAAGATGTGGCAGCTCCTGTGTGAAGAGGAGAAGAAGCGACTTTACAAGGAAATAGGCAAGGCTAAAAACATCTTCCGTCTTCCGTTTCATGATTGACTCCCCTTTTATTTTTTACGGTTACTAAACGTTACGTGGTAGGACGATAACAGGACGAAAAGAACGGACTTGAAACAGGGGAGAGGTGAGAAATGGACAGCTTCAAGAATCCTGCGCTGACCAGGATAGACGGTGTACTTACCGCATACTGCTGTGTATGCGGCGAGTATATCGGCAATGAATACGACACTAACTATTACAAGCTCATTCGTGCTAAGTACTGCGAGCATCATGCTCAGGAGAGCGACTTCATCAAAGCTAAGATCAGACGGCGAGACTATAATAACAACAAGAACCAGACCCGCAAGGCCGAAATGAAAGCAGCTCATGATCTGATAGATCAGTACCGCATTGAGACAAGGATACAGAAAGAGTACATCGCTGAGCTTCAGAGGCAGCTCGATGATCTGAAAAGAGGTATTACATGAAGAACCGAGATAAACTATTACAGACCTGCACTTACGATATGCTTGTGAACATGGTAAACAACACAGGAATATGTCCGCTTCAGGCAGTCGCAGGCATATCAAGAGAGACTAAGATACTTCGCTGCTACAAGTACGTTCACGACGGCTGTGAGAAATGCATTCAGGACTGGCTCAATGAAGATTTCAACATTTCAACAGCCAGTAAAAAAAGCTGTTAGTATACGTGTTAAATACGTATTTTCTGCGAATTGTAATTTTTGCATATATATAGTACAATTATGTTAGGGAAAGTGGCGATGTGCTAAGGTTAGGCCTTCGTCACTTGACCTAACATCATAATCTAATTGGTGTCTCCTTTCTTTTGTTCTACACATAAACTGATTTTTCATTAAATGCTCCTTTCTGAGGAAGGGGAGCTTCATACCGCTCCCCTTGATTTGTCGCTGGTTAGAGAAACGGTTATCTCGCGAGGCTCATAGCCTCGAAATAGTGGGTTCAACTCCCACACTAGCAACCAATTGAAGCGCTGCCGACGTTGTGTTTCGACGGCTTATACCACGTCGGCAACGTAGCGCTTTGCCCATACACGTACAATTTTGCCTCCTTGCAGCATTCCGTCGCAGTTAGCCATATGCGGCGGTTTTTGCATATAAGAGAAAGGATGGTGTTACCGTGAATGAAAGACAGAAGAAATTCGCTGAATATTACGCTCAGAGCGGTAACGCCGAACAAGCTGCGATTGAAGCAGGATATTCAGCGAAGTACGCAAGAGGAAATGCTCACAAATTAGTTGCAATTAGTTGCATTGCTCAGTATATCCGTGAGCTTACTGAAAAGGCTCAGGATGAGCGCATCATGACAGCGAGGGAGCGTCAGGCTGTACTGTCAGACATTGCCCGAAGCGGTGAGGATCAGGACAGAATTCGAGCCATTGACACGCTCAATAAAATGACAGGCGAATATGTGACTAAGATAGAAGGCAACGTCAACGCAGAAGTGAACAATCCATTCAAGGACTTGACTACCGAGGAGCTGAGGAAGCTTGCTGACGGATAATAAGATCATTCAGCTTGGCGCAAGGATAGAACTTGCACGGCGCTCCTTCTTCGATTACTGCCGATTGAAAGCGCCCGACTTCTACAAGCCTGACCGCAAGTTCCTTGTGGATCTCTGCAACGAGTTTCAGAACTTCCTTGACAGCGACGAGAAAGCCCTTATCATCAATCTTCCGCCCCGGCACGGAAAGTCACGTACTGCCTGCTGTTTTGCGGAGTGGTATCTCGGACAGGATATCAATCGCAAGATCATGATAGGCTCTTACAACGAAACGTTGTCAACGATGTTCTCAAAGAACGTCAGAAACACTATTTCCGAGATCAAGGCTGACAAATATAAGGCTGTATTCTCAGATGTCTTCCCTGATGCTCATATCAAGCACGGCGACGGTGCTATGAATCTATGGTCTCTGGAAGGCGGCTACAACAACTACCTTGCCACATCGCCAACAGGTACGGCAACGGGCTTCGGATGCACTCTCATGATCATCGACGATCTCATCAAGAATGCAGAGGAAGCCAACAACGAGAACACAAAGCAGAAGCATTGGGAATGGTTCACGAACACAATGCTCAGCCGCCGAGAAGAAGGCGCAAAGGTCATTATTATCATGACACGCTGGGCTTCTGATGATCTTGCAGGCCGTTATCTTGATTTCTGCAAGGCTGAGAGAATTCCTTACAGGCACATCTGCATGAAAGCCTATGATAAGGAAACAGATACAATGCTTTGTCCTGATATCCTGAGCCTTGAAAGCTATCAGGCAACTATCAAGGCAATGGGAGCTGATATCGCCAGTGCGAACTACCAGCAGGAGCCTATTGATATCAAGGGCAGACTGTACACTTCCTTCAAGACCTACACGGAGCTTCCACCACACTTCGAGGGCATATTCAGTTATACTGATACCGCTGACGAAGGCGACGACTGGCTTTGTTCCATCATCTGGGGAGTATATCAGCGAGAAGCATATATCCTTGACGTGTACTTCACCAAAGATCCGATGGAGATAACCGAGCCTGAGACTGCAAGGCGACACAAAGACTATAACGTTAACCTCGCTCATATCGAATCCAACAACGGCGGCCGTGGATATGCAAGGAACGTGGAGCGCATCTCTAAGGAGCAGTTAAACAATTACCGTACCGTCTGGACATGGTTTCATCAGTCTGCAAACAAGAAGGCAAGAATAATCACTCATTCCACCTGGGTGATGCAGCATATTTACTTTCCTGTGAACTGGCGTGATCGCTTCCCTGAGTACTTTGAAGCAATGAACAGATACCAGCGTGACGGTAAGAACGCCCATGACGATGCTCCTGATGCTACAACGGGAGTTGTGGAAACTATACTCAGGACTTCAAAGGTCGGCACATCAAAACTGAGAGGATGATAAAATGCCATTTTTACTTAAAGATATCTCGGAGGTGACTCCTCAGAAGATATGCGAGTATATCAAGATGCACAGAACGAATCTGAGCTCACGTTATCAGCGACTTAAAGACTACTATACAGGCAAGCACGACATCCTGCTCCGCCGTCCTAAGAGGAAAGATGATCCATGTAATAACATTGTCTGCAACTATGCTAAGTACATAACAGATGTCGGCTCAGGCTTTCTGATCGGCGAGCCTATCTCTTATCAGTCAGAGGACAGCGACCTCACGGATCTGCTTGAATGGTACAGGAAAGCGGAAGTAGATGTTCAGGACAGTGACAATGCAGAGGATCAGTCTATTTACGGCGTTGCCTATGAACTTGTTTATATGTCTTCGGACGATTCCCCGACACCGAAGACAGCAAGCATACATCCGTCTCAGGGCTTTGTGATATACAACAATACAGTTGAACTGCTGCCTATCGCAGGTGTTTACTATCACGAGACAAGAGATACAGTAACACAGCAGGTCAATGGCTATGATGCGGAGATAAGCACAGATAAGCAGTACATCCGCTTCCACCTGACTACCGACTATGCTCTTGACGGTGAAGTAACTACAGAAGGAAACCCCTTCGGAATGGTAACACTCATCGAGATCTACAACAACAGATTCCACCAGGGCGACTTCGAGCAGCTCATAAGTCTGATAAACGGCTACAACAAGCAGCAGTCAAACCGTGTCGATGATAAAGAAGAGTTTGTCAATTCACTCATGGTTTTGAAAGGTCAGACGCTCGGCTACTCCGATGATGAGCGTTCGGAAACATACAAAGACATCAAGGAAAACGGCGTTATGGAACTGACACCTGAATCGGATGTTTCATTCCTGACAAGGCAGGCGGATCAGCAAGGCGACCAGCTCCTTGCAGAATCACTTGCAAAGGACATTCACAAGTTCTCATACATCCCTGACCTGACAGATGAGCATTTCGCAGCGAACGTTTCAGGAGTGGCTATGCAGTTCAAGCTCTGGGGACTGATGCAGCTCATGAAAAAGAAGGAGCGCTACATCAAGGAAGGCCTGAGATATCGTATAAAGTTATTCTCAGCAATACTTGCTATCACAGGAAAGAAGCCTGTTGACGTTGAAAATGTAACAATAACGATTACAAGGAATCTTCCAAAGAACCTTGTCGAACTTGCACAGGTAATAGGAAATCTTTCGGGCATATGCAGCAACGAGACACTTGTCGCTCAGCTCCCCTTCGTCGAGGATCCTGAGCAGGAAGTCAAGAAGGCAGCAGAGGAAAAGCGACAGGCAATGGATGAGCAGTTCGTGATGTCGACAGCTGCTGTAACTCAGAACAATGACACAGAATGAGCAGTACTGGATTGACCGAGCCAACAGGCGCATGGATAATTATACATTGTCCGCTATTGCACAAGCAACAATTATTAATCGCTCATATAACGAATTGTGCAATTATGTGCAATCAGAAATAGCAAAGATTCTGAAGCACTCAGGAGGCCCTGACACGCTTGCTTATGAATACCGCATAAAACGGTTAACTGCTCTTTTAGAGCGCACAAATAAGCGTATGCAGCGCTTATATGGTGTGAATCTCGGCGATACAACAGGATTCCTGAAAAGAATCATCCCCGAAGCGTATTATCATACGATATTTGATATCGCACAGGGAACAGGCGTTCAGCCGATGTTCTCGGCGGTCAATCCTCGGCTGATAGATAAGATCATTAACGAAGATTGGAGCGGTCAGAACTATTCAAAGCGCATATGGAGTAATACAAATGCACTTGCAGATCAGATACGTGTTGTATTAACTGAGGCAGCAATGAGCGGAGAGAGTATATACAAGACCTCCAGAAAGCTCTCTGAGGCCTTTAATACAGCCGCTTACAATAGTCAACGTCTTATACGTACTGAGACAACATACGCCTGTAATCAAGCGGAAATGCTGTCATATAAGGAACTTGACATAGACCGTTATGAATTTGTTGCAACGCTTGATACACGTACATCAACGATATGCCAAAAGCTCGACGGTAAGATCTTCGAGACAAAGGATGCAAAGGCTGGCACAAACCTTCCGGCAATGCATCCAAACTGCCGAAGTACGACGATAGCTTACTTCGAGGACGGAATGCCTGATATCCGCATTGCAAAGGACAAGGACGGCAAGAACATCAAAGTACCTGCAAGCATGACATATGACGAGTGGTACGACAAGTATATCAAGCCCACAGAGGGCGAGAAAAGCCCACAGAAGCCACCGAAAGCACAGCCTGGTAAATCTGTCCCAGTAGAGATACCAGCTCCACAGGGCGCAGACAGTGGCTATACAGACGTTAAAATTCCGAAAAGAGGTAAATAATCATGGATGAAAAAGCATTACAGATCGTCAGAGATTACATCGCAGCACATCTCGACAAGTCGGATCCGACACCGGAGTTTGAGGTCTACACAGTATGGAAGGTCAAGGCTCTCCAGAACTGGAAGTATCTGCTTGCAAGCACTCTTCCCGACGGTATGTACTATGAGCTGACATACAACGGCAACAAGCACGAATGGTATCTCGACGCTTACAAGAAGTTCGAGAACGTTGTGATAAAGGAAGGTGAGTAAAATGTATACAAGAAGAGAGTTCAATAAAAGTGAGGTAGCATTGAGCAACGAAATCAAGTCAAAGCTCATTGAAGTTGAAAGATTGCTCGATAAGCTGCCGAACTGCCGTGAAAAGAGCATTGCTTTAACTCACATCGAGGACGCAATGCTTCACTCGAACCTTGCAATCACTGAAACAGGAATACCGGAGGAATAATATGGAACTCAAAGATACAATAGAGCTGATGCAGTCCGAGGACTACAAGGACAGATTTAAGGCTGAGTATTATCAGATAAAAATCAGGCTTGAAAAGCTGGAAGCAATGCTCGAAAAATGGGATAAGGGCGAGCTGAACTTTACGCCAACTTGTCCGAGAATGATATATGACGGACAGCTTACTGCTATGTCAGATTACTGCTCCGCTCTGATAGCGAGAGCAGCTATAGAACACATCGAACTGTAACCGACATTATTGTCGGCCGCAAAGGTAAGGAGTAAAGCATGGCCATGAGAGACGATAAATACCTGCTGACACAGGAGCAGGTCGAGCGGATACGTCAGATTCTTGAAAAGGGCGATCGTGTCGAGCTGATACCAGGTAAAGAACGGGTTAAGATTATACAGGAAACCAGAAAAGAACACAAAATTGAATAGACCGTATCTCTAAGCGTTGAGATATAAGAACCGAGCGTGGTTAGGACATAGATGTCCTTAGCTGCGCTCGGTTTTTTTATATTCTTGCGTAAGGAAGCCGCAAGAGAAATATAGCTGCACAGTGAGCTGAGCCTCACTGTATGTTCAGAAGCAGTGCATGAGCTGCGAATGAGCACCATTCGGGCGACGGCCTTTAAAACGGAAGTCCACTCAGACGTTAAATGGAGGTAATCACATGAAAGAATTTTTAAGAATCCCGATGCAGTTTTTCGCTGAGGAAGGCGACGGAGGTACACAGCCAGCAGGGACAGGAGTTTCGGCAGACGGCGGTACACCGGGTACGTCATCAGCGCCACAGGGAACAGAACCGCAGAAAACTGAACCTGCTCCGGCTGACAAGACGTTCTCCCAGGCAGACGTTGATAAGATAGTCGCTGAGAGGTTAGCAAGACAGCAGAAGAAGTTTGACGCAGAAAAAGAAGAAGCTGCTAAGCTTGCAAAAATGAATGCTGATCAGAAAGCAGAGTACGCAGCTAAGAAGCGTGAGGAAGAACTTGCAGCTCGTGAGAAGTCAATAGCCGAGAAGGAACTGAGATATACAGCACTTGGTATTCTTGAAGAGAGCAAGCTTCCAGCATCTTTAGTTGACTGCCTGAATTTGAGTTCAGCTGACACTTGCAACGCATCAATCGAAGCACTTAAGAAGGCGTGGCCTGAGGCTGTAACAGCCGCAGTGAACAACGCACTTCGCAGTAACAATCCGCCACCTTACAGCGGCGGCAATACACAGAAAGATGCTTTCCTCGCAGGATTTGAGGAAGGCTGAGAAAGCGAGGTAAACTATGGCAGTAAATCTTACAACCAGATTTTCTGGCAAAGTTGATGAAGTAATCAATAACGGTGCTCTTTCAACACCATCTATCAACAAAGACTACGACTTCGTAGGCGCAAAAACAGTAAAGGTATATGCATTCGGCACTGTACCGCTTAATGACTACAACCGCACAGGCTCCAACCGCTACGGCACACCACAGGAGCTTCAGGACACAACTCAGGAGCTCACAATGACACAGGACAAGAGCTTCACATTCACTATCGATAAAGGCAACGCTACAGACACCGAACCTGGTGTGCGTGAGGCAGGCAAGCAGCTCAGACGTGAGACAGATCTTGAGATCATTCCTGCACTTGACCTTTACAGATTTACAAAGATCGCAGTAGGAGCAGGCCACAAGTTCTACGCTGCTACAGCGCTGACATCTTCAACAGCTTATGAGGCATTCCTTGATGCTAATCAGGCTATCGATGACGAGGACGTACCTGCAACAGGCAGAATCTGTAATGCAAGTCCGGCATTCCTTAATCTTATTAAGCAGGATAAAAACTTTATCAAGGCTGGCGATCTCTCACAGAGAACACTCTTTACAGGACAGATCGGCGAGATTGACGGCGTGGCTATCATCAAGGTACCTGCAAAGAGACTTCCTGCCGGACTTTTTTTTGAAATCACTCATCCTATGGCTTGCACAGCACCTGTCAAGATCAATGAGTACAAGCTGCACCAGGATCCTCCGGGCCTCTCTGGTATGCTCGCCGAGGGCCGTGTATATCATGACGCTTTCATCCTTGGTAACAAGGCTCGCATGATCTCCGCTTACTACGGCGGCGGTGAGAACGCTCTGAAGCTTACAGCGGCAGCAGGCTCATCCGCAACAACATCAAAGGTCACTATAAACGGCAACACAGCAGGCGGCACACTTGTATATAAGGGCGACTACGCATCAGAAGCTACAGCCAAGACAGGCGTTGCTATCGGAACAAACGTAAGCAGCTGGACAGCATTCCCTTCAAATGGTGTTGTTACAACAGCAAGCGGTAAGTATATCGCTGTAGCAGTTAAGGACGCTGACAACAAGGTCGTTGCATCCGGTGTTGTGGCTGCTGCTGTAGGTTCATAATCATGCTTGACAGGCTCTTAGTACTGTTAGGCAATCCGTGTGAATGTGAGGCAGAGGCAGCTGAAACCTGTCTGAGTATGGCGGAATCTGCTGTACTCGACTACATAGGCAGGGATGTACTCCCGAAGGGCGCTGAGAGCATCGCTATCAAGCTTGCTGTTATCTACTATAACAGATTAGGCAATGAAGGCGAGGTATCACGCTCTGAGGGTGGTATCTCTCAGAGCTTCAGCACTGACATTCCTATGGATATACAGCGGCAATTATGGAACTATCCTCGAAAGGTAGGTGTTATTCACAGTGAGACTGTCGAGGAATAAGATGCGGCCTGTGTTTATCTTCAAAATGGTTGATGCTCCTTCCGATTACGTCGGTACGGAGAGAAAGATAGACCTTGTAGGACGCTTTAACTGTATTGTTGAAACAAAAACGGAAGAAAAAACCGAAAACGGAACAACATCAAAGCAGAAAACAGTAATTCTGACAGTGCCAAACGGCTATCACTTCAAAGTTGGATTCATGGCATCGCTTGAAAGCTGCGATAAGCCCAACTTAGAACTGAAGGAGCTTGTTGGTAAATACACGTCACATTCTGTTTTTAAGTGTGTATCATGGAAATAAGTTTCAGAGTTGAGGGCTTGCAGCATCTCCAGAGGAAGCTCGAAACAATCAAGAACCTTGAACGTGATCCGAGAGTTAATCAGCTTCTTGGCCGTGGAGCTGCACATATTCAGTCAGCGGTCAAGCTGTTGACACCTGTTGATACTGGAAATCTTAAAAATAAGATCATAGCACAGCAGGAGAAGTTCATGCAATGGGTTGTTGAGACCAATGTCGAATATGCGATTTTTGTTGAGTTCGGCACCGGCAAGCTTGGCTCCGCTTCCGTACCACACACAAACAAAGAGAGTTGGACATATTACTCAGAAAAGCTGAAACGTTTTGTTACAACTCACGGTCAAAAGCCTGCATCTATGTTCCGTGATGGTTTCATTCAGTCATACAGACAGGCATATCAAATAATTAAAGTTGAAGTGGAGGAGATAATCAGAAATGCTTGACGTATTAAAGAAAATATCGAATCTGCTTGAAGGCTTAGCGCCTGTCGAATTGGCAGGCTCTGAAGCTGAGCTGAAACTCCCATCAATTTACCTTACTGCAATATCAAATCGGCCTGATGTCAGCTTTGATCACAAAGACTTCCTGACAGCTATGCAATATCAGATCGATATTTATGCGGAACATCCGCAGAAATGCATAGAAATGGCGCAGGCAGTCGATGAGATAATGCAGTGTGAAGGCTGGACACGGAGTAACGGTTTACTCTTAGGAAGACAGCGTTATACACTGACTTACAGAGCGTTAGTCAGCGAAAAATACTCTACATATAAGGAGTGATAAAATGAGCGAATTCAACAGCAAAGGCACGATTCTCAGCGTTGCAACAGTTCCCACAGGAAGCGCTGAGCCGTCATATAAAAAGCTTTACGGACTGTTTACCGTCCCCGAAATGGGCGGCACTCCGGAGCTTATCGATGTAACAAACCTTGAAGACAGCATAAAGAGAAACATCCTCGGCATCCAGGACACAGGAACACTTGATTTCGAGTTCTACGCAACAGAGGATGAGACAGACACCACCGAACAGGTGCGTGATACCTGGAATATCCTGAGAGGATATCAGACAGCGGACACACTTCTCATGTGGAAGCTTGAATATCCTGACGGCGAGGGCTTCACCTGGAAGGGCAAGTGTTCAGTGCGTCGCCAGAGTGTAGGCGTTAACCAGGCTATCAAGTTTACACTGACAGTTGGTCTCGATTCCCCTCTCGAAGACCTTTAAAGGAGTGACCGCATGATGAAACCATATGAAGTTTTAACAGTTTGCGGCAGTGAGTATAAATTCAAGCTCACTACCGCAAATGCGGTCAAGCTTGAAGCTGAGCTGAAAACAGACCTTCTCAGAGGCCTTGAAAGGCTCGGAGAGATAGGCGTACTCGCAAAGTATTACTATTATGCAGCTGTCAGCCTCAATGACAGCATAAACAAGATAGACGATATCTATCAGCTTTTCGATGATTTTATTACCGACGGCGGCACTTATAGCCAGCTCCAGGATCTTGTCATTGAGATCATGCTCACTTCGGGCATCTTGTCGAAAGAGGCATACGACACAACAAAAAAACTGACAGAGGAACAGAAAACAGCGTTACAGAAGTTACTGAACTGATGTATCGCAAGGCTCTTGAAGTCGGCATATATCCTTCTGAGTTCTGGGATATGACGCTTCGGGAGGTTCGAGACACCGTAAACTCACGAATCAGGCAGAAAAATGATGAAATCTATACTCTGTCAGGAATGATCAGAGTTGCGGTGCTTTCTGCTTTCTCAGCAGATGTTCGGTTTCCTGCTCCTCCTGATCAGGAGGAAAAGCAAGGAGACTGGAAGAACTCATACAAGTATATGAAAGCACTTCAAAAAATTCATAAAGGAGGTGCGTAAATGGGAATTACAACAGATGAGCTGAGGATCCTGCTCAGAGTTAACGGCACATCAAGCTATGTTAATCAGATGCAGCAGGTAACACGTGCAACAGGCGGCTTTGATAACGCAGCCGGGAAGCTTATATCAACGCTTGCAAGGCTCGTTTCTATCGGTGCAATAGTGCGTTTTGGCAAACAGTGCATAGACGCTGCTTCAGATCTTCAGGAGGTTGCAAACGTTATGAACGTAACCTTCGGTGATAGTGCGGTGATTGTTGACAGATGGGCTAAGACACAGGCAGCAAGCTTCGGACTTTCTGAGACAGCTGCAAAGCGATACATCGGAACATATGGAACGATGGCTACACAGTTCGGCTTTACCAGGGAGCAGGCCGCAAGCATGGGAATTGAACTTGCAAAGCTGACAGGTGATGTCGCAAGTTTTTACAACATTGACGATAAGCTTGCATCTATCAAGTTAAAATCCATTTTTACAGGTGAAACAGAAACCTTAAAAGACCTCGGTGTTGTTATGACACAGGCTCAGCTTGACGCTTACGCTCTGGAAAAGGGCATAGGCAGAACAACAAAGCAGATGTCAGAGAACGAAAAAGTCGCTCTCAGATACAGCTTTGTAATGGATAAGCTCAGTCACACACAGGGAGACTTCGCAAGGACCTCGGACGGATGGGCGAACAGCACAAGAACTTTAAGTCTGAACCTTGAAAATCTGAAAATACAGATAGGAAATGAGCTCCTTCCTGTTGCAGGTCAGGGCTTGGCAGCTATCAACACAGGTTTACAGATGTTATCCCCTGTTCTTGTCAACGTTGCAAAAACCGTGAGATTTTACGGCGAAGCATGGAAGAACGCCTCTGATCAGACTAAGGGACTTGTAAAAGCATCAGTATCGATATTCGCTATAATGGCCGTAGCACCTCGTATAATCGCTCTTGTAAGAGCAGGGGTAAGATTACTCTCAATGGAAATTGTGACGTTAGGCGGCGCTCTGAAAGCAACTATGGGCATCCTCGGCATCGTTCTCGGAGCAATTGCATTCAAGCAGCTCACGGACCAGATGAAGGAGCTGAAAAAGGCTTCCGAAACCGCTGAGAGTATATCTGATATCGGAACAAGTGCAGAAACAAGCTCAAATGCTGTTGACGATCTCTCAGAAGCTATGAATGGCTTAGGCAGTGCAACAGAGGGCCTTGATACCTTCCTGGCTTCGTTTGACGAAGTCAACAAGGTAGGCGGCAACAACAGCCTGATGTCAAATCTTGTAAATACTGAGGACATGTCAAATATCCTCGGCGTGGCTGACGGTATCGGAGATATCAGCAACATGGTTGATCAGCTCAACACAACAATGTCTGAGCTCTCAATGCCTGAGCTCTCAATGCCTGATCTGAGCAAGGGTACACTTCTGGATCCAGCATGGTGGCAGCAGAAATGGGAACTTGTGAAAGGCTTCTTCAGCACATTTTTCAACGGTGAGTGGAAGGCGAACTGGAATCTCGGATTTGATATGATTGGCAAGTGGTTCGAGGAAAAGTTCCCGAAGTGGTCAGCGTTCTGGGAAGGAGCAGGTGCTCAGTGGGCGGACACCTTACAGCCAGTACAAGCTGCACTTGAAAAAGTAAGTGGTCTTTTAGACAGCGTATGGCAGAAATTTGAAGACAGTGACTGGCCTAACTTTTGGGAAGGCATCGGCGAAGATTTAGCTGACAAGCACTGGGATAAAACAAGATCTCGCAGCTGGGGCCATAAACGCTATGCTTCAGGTGGATATCCGAACAAAGGCTCACTGTTTATAGCAGGTGAGACCGGTCCTGAGCTGATAAGCAACTTTGGAAGCTCACAAACTAAGGTTGTAAATCAGTTTCAGACCAACAACAGCACCACTCAGGAACAGCCTATAATGTTCCAGCCTGTTATCCAGATAGACGGCCGCAAAATAACAGCAGTCGTAGTTGATAACATCAACAATACGACACGGTCAAGCGGTAAGTCTCCGCTTATAGAGTTAGGAGGATAAGCAATGCTAAAGATAGGCAACACAGACCTTCCTACACCGAAAAGCGTGAATTATTCGCAAAATAAGATATGGTCGCAGAACACCGGCAGACTTGATAACGGCTACTTCGTCGGCGAGCTCATAGCGATCAAGAAAAAATACGAAGTCACATTTCCTCCGCTCAGCCCTGCTCAGCTGACAACAGTCAGATCGGCGGTCAACGGAGAGTTTGAAACGGTTCAGATAACCAATGCGGAAGGCGGCACAGATTCAGTGACCGCATACTTCGGAGATCTGACCGTAGAATCATATTCGTGGCATAACGGCATAAAATACGCTATAAATGCCAGTGTATCAATCATAGAGAGGTGATAGTATATGCTTCCTGTAAACGGCAATGTGAACGCAATGCCCAGAAAAGTCAGCTGTAAGCTGGTCATAGGCGGTAATACTATCACCGACGTTAAACTGCTG